>ERZ1684501.2-NODE-2-length-269122-cov-164.782125_pt1 | contig 269122 bp, 313 predicted proteins | sample MGYA00580191_ERZ1684501 | MGnify/ENA primary metagenome ERZ1684501 (study PRJEB41475, sample SAMN08455322) | hot springs metagenome | biome: temperate mixed forest biome [ENVO:01000212]; feature: neutral hot spring [ENVO:00002181]; material: water | place: New... | reverse complement strand
AGAGGAGAGGCCCCGGCAGGCGGCGGTGGGCTACCACATCGGCGAAGCGGGGGCCAGCGTAGACCGCCTTGACGTACTTCTTCAGCTTTTCCACAAAGGAGGCGCGCGCCACCTCCACCAGCCCCTCGGGGTCCTCGTCGCAGTAGCGCAACGCCTTCGCCGCGTAAAGCGCCATGTAGTAGCCCCCCTCGCCCCACTTAGACACAGCCGCTGCCACATACTCGGCGTAGCTATCCCCGCAGTAAACCTCTGCGTTTTCCTCAAAAATTCTCCTAGCCACATCCTCAGACTGGCCAACTCTGACTTCGACAAATTTACGCAGATATGCGCCGCATCGGACGGCAAGCTCCCGGGGGAGAACTAACACCACGGGGTAGCCCCTCCTCTGGAGGTAGGCGGAGCGGGCCGCAATTCTCTGGCAGCCGTCCCTCCACAGAGTTGCGTACTCCACCCACACGTCTGGCTCTTCGTAGAACTGAGGCGGCAGCGCGTCAAAGAAGCCAAAGGCCCACTTCGCCCTCTCAGCCACTTTTAAATACTCGGCGAACGTGGCGGTGTCCACCGACAAGTCTATCGCCGCGGCGCCTTCTCCCACCGCCATGTACATGGCGGTAAAAACGGCGGCGGATTTCCCAACGCCGTGAGGCCCCAAGACGAGGACGGAGGAGCCCTCCTTCAGCAGTTTACGCACCTCTTCCACTAGGGGCGTTGGGACTAGCTTTACGCCGCCCATGTAGACTTCGCCGCGCCGCAGAGACAGCACGTACACGTATTATGCACAGCGCATATTTAACGCCCCGTGTTTAAAATATATATAACGTTTGCGAAGATGTATGTGTCTTCGGTGTTAGAGGCCGGGGTGGCTGGCAGCCGCTACCTCCGCCTACTGCTTAAACAAAACGAAGTCAAGGTAGACGACGCCCTCGGCAAGCTGTACCACCTCCTCGCAGAGCTCGGCTACTTCGTGAAGAGAGGCGACAAGTACAGGAGGACTAACAAGGCGCCTCCGCCTATCCCAAGCAAAGTCCTCGGCGCCATCTTCGACGACGTGATTGTGCCACACCTCCTGGGAGAAGGCGTCAGGCCGAGCCACGAGACGCTGTTCGCCGCAACTGCGATATTCCAAGGCCTGAGGGCCAGGGCGGCGGGCAAGCTGGGAAAAATGCCCCTCGTGCTAGTGGCCGGCTGGCTCCCCTGCGGCTTTTCCACAGAAGTGGCCGCCGCCACGGGGGCCGACATCGTGATACTAGACGAGAACTGGGAAGTGCTGGCCCTTGAGGAGGAGAGAGTGTCAATACTGCCCCTAGAGCTTGAAAGAGTGCTAGAGCCCGTGTCGCCGTCCCTCTTCATAGCCTTCGAAGTGGGGAGGCTAGAGGACTTGGCTTTAGACAAGTATGGAAAATTCTCAGCCGCGATCATCTGCCACAGGGGGGTAGACGCGAAGAGGGCCAGAGAAGTGGCAGAGAAAGTCTACAAAGTGCGCTTCCTCGGCGCCCTGGGCCTCTTCGCAGACCTCCTCGCAGAGGCGCTCGGATTAGGCCAAGTGGGCGAATGCGCCGGAAAAATATACTACAAAGACGCAGACCTCTGTATAATGGATGCCACGTAGAAAATATGCAGTGTCTTTCCTCGGGGTGGGTGGAGTGGGCAAGACTACGTACATTTACCGCCTTTTGGGCCTTTCTAAAGAGCCAAGGGTGACGAGGAGGCCGCGGTTCTACGTGCTGAGGGTTGGGGACATGGAGCTCTTCTTGCTAGACGCCCCAGGGCAGTACGCAGCAGAGGTGGCCGCGCTTTACAACGAGGCCGTTAGGAAATACGCCGCGCAGATTGACCTAGTCGCCTACATGTACGACCTCACCGCGCCACACACTTTAAACGACCTCTTCCAAATAGAGGTAAGACTAGCCTTCAACCCCCGCAAAATCCTGATAGGCAACAAGCGAGACTTGGCAGAAGAATTGGGCATATACACAGAAGGCGAAGAGGCGGCGAAAGCCCTCGGCGCGACGCGCGTGTACTACGCCTCGGCATTGAAAGACGACCCAAACACCCTCCTCCACATAATACTGGAAAATCTACAGTAGCTGAGTCATCCAGGGGAGGTTGCGCGCCGGCGGCGGCTTCAGCGTCTTCAACATCTGCGCCTCTCTTACGCTCTCCTCCTTACGCCTCCTCGCCTTCTCATCGCCCTGCGGCCCCGCCGGCAACTCGCTCGGCCTGCCCCCAGACATGTTTACAAATGTAAAATAGCCATCTGCCACAAGCCTCCTGCCCCTCACCCCGAGGGCCTCCACTGCGAACCCCACTTCAACGCTAGTCCTTCCAACGTACGTGACGCCGGCCCTTATTGAGACAATGTCACCCACGTAGATGGGCCTTCTAAAAGCCATGCTGTTGACGCTGGCCGTCACATATATGGAGGGGTAGAACCTTAAAGCGGCGATAGACGTCACTTCGTCCAGTCTAAAGAGAAGCCTCCCCCCGTACATCAACACTCCGTCTAGAGAGTCCTCAGGCATTGCGATAAAGTGGCTCAACGCCTCCCACCCGGGGTCAGCCCTCGCCTCCCTCCTCAGCGCCTCGTCCACCCTAGCCCGCCACTCCTGGAAGTATTCACACAGCCGCTTAACCTCGCCCGCACATGTAAGCGACTTGCCGACGGGGACGGGCCTCCCCTCCCCATCCACTTTCACAAAGACCATCCTGCCAACTGTGGCTAAACGCGCCTCGCCGCCCCTAGAGACGTACGCCTCCACGAGGACCCCAATGCTACTCCTCCGCACATTGACCACCCACCCCCTGTAAGTCACCAAGTCGCCCAGCCTCACCGGGGAGACAAAATGCGTCTTATCCAAAAACCCCAACACAACGTTGCCCTCAGCGAACTTCATGGCAGTAATAGACCCAGCGTCGACCAGCCAGTGGAGCATATATCCACCGTATAGATTCCCCAGAGGGTTGACATGCCGCTGAGAAACCCACGCCACGTACTCCGTCAAAGTGTCCAACACGTCCACAGACCCCCAAAGCTAGGCGCATTTAAGCTTACCGCCACAACGACGCCGATGTAAAACGGTGGAGCCCCGGCCGGGATTCGAACCCGGGACCTCCCGCTGTCTCGGCAGAGCGCCTACGAGGCGGGCGCTTTGGCCCAGCTAACGCTGTCCGACCGGGCTGAGCTACCGGGGCCTGGGCACTGGTACTACGCTCTTAATAAATTTTTCCGCATAAAAGCCGGGGAACCGCCTTTCATCGGCCCGCATATCTGCGGCACTCCGGCGGCACTCAAAAGAATAAGCAGACGCGTTAAAATATTTAACGGGCGACAGCCTTGGCCAACTTCTGCTCGTAGTACTCAACAATCTTCTTTTTCACCTCCTCGAAGTGGCTCGGCAGCTCCTCCGGCGGCAAGCCGCGTTGTAGATATCGGCTGAACCTGGCCTTATACTCCTCGGGCGCCTCCTCTTTAAGCCTCTTGGCGTACTCGGCCACGTGCTCTCCCCTTATCCTCTCCTCGCTTGGCACCACCTCCTCTCCATGTGGCACCTCCACACCGGCGTCACTTACGCCTTTCATGACCGCGAAGACTCTAGCCCCAGGCGTAGGCCTGTGGAGACCAATGTCGAGTATGGCCTCCTTGATGCCCTTGGCCCTTGCCTTGTACCCCACTATTAGGCCGAGCAGATATGCGGCAGAGGTGTTGTTCTCGTCGCCCTTCCAGCCGAACTTGGAGAGGACACGTGTGTCAAGCCCCACCACTGTCTCATCGCCATGCGGCCTCGCCACTACTATCTGCGCAATTAGGTGCTTATTAGTCTTGCGGACCACTAGGCGGGGCTTCCTTGAGAGGATAAGCTTCCTCCTCTTCCTATAGTTCGTAACCCCCTCCCTCCTCCGCCGAAACGGAACCTTATACCTAGGCCCCCTCGCCATGTTACTTCACAGGCTCCTTTGTCAACTTGTGCTCATTTATATACGTCTTGAGGTGCCTAAGGTCGCGGAAGTAGTTGCCCTTAACCATTCTATACAACTGGCGCCACGTGGCGGGGTCCAGCTTCCCCTGCCTCTTCAAAGTGTTTAAAAACCTGCGCAAGACCCGCATCTTGTTAACCCAAGCCTCCTCCTCGTCCAACCTCCTCCCCTTCCTACTGCCCTGGCCCCTCCTCCTGCCCTTCTTCTTCTTCTCGTGCAACTCCCTCCAACGGCCCCTAGAGTTGCCCTTCTCAGGCTCAGCCCAGATAAGGCCCTCGTCTATAAGCGCCCGCACGTCGTCCTTTGTCACCACCTCCTCCAGCCTGCCGACGGCCTCCGGCGAAATTTTCACCCGGCTAACCCCAACGCCGAGGATCTCCGCAGCCAGCCTCTTAACGTCGACCATGGCTACTGCTGAGGCTGAGCAGTATTTAACTCTTTCTTCAACAGCTCCACCACCTCCTTCCCGGGGTTAAGCACGTAGAACCCCAGCTCCCTCGCCTTTTTCACAATCTCCAGCCTCTTCCTAAGCCCCACAGTCCTCCCAATCCTCACCGCGTGCACCTTGGGGTCCAGACCCGCGAGGTCCTCAGGCCTGTGGACAAGGACTTCCACAAAGCCGCTTGGGTGAAGGCCGCGCACGGCGGCCGGCTTCCTGTAGCCCACCTCCACGGGCTTCGGCCACCCCTTCCACTTCCTCCTAATCTTGTTGTCCAAAGTCCTCTGATTTCTCCACCCGCTGTCCTCAATACGCTTGTACCTCCACTGGTCAATCCGGACAAACTCCGGCTTCCTCCGCCTCATTTGTAACCTCAGCCTCAACAGCCTCTTAAGTGGCTGAGGAAGCTCCCTCCTAGGCACGACTACCAAACTACGCCCCCTATTTAAACTTAAAGCCGCAAAAGGCGGCCCTAGTAGACGTAGGCCAAAAGGACGCCGCCAATCTTCTTCTCCTTTGCCTCCAAGTGCGACATCACTCCCTGGCTCGTGGAGATTACGAGGATGCCGATCTGTCTCGCTGGGAGGTACTTCTGCTCCCATTCCACGATCTCTCTGTACTTCACAGGGAAGCGGGGCCTAATGGCGCCGATGTCGTTGATCTTGCCGAGAAGCTGAACCACGTACTTCCCACCCCTCCCATCGTCTATGTACTCAATCTCTCCCACATAGCCGTATCTCTGTAACACCCTCAGCGTGTAGTATATCAGCTTGTTGACCGGCCAAATCACCACCTGCCTCTTGCCCATGGCCTCTGCGTTTTTAATCGCCGTGAGGGCGTTGGAAAGGAGGTCCAACATTACCATAGGCCCCCGGGAAAGCCCACTTTAAAAACTTTAGTAGTACTTCTTAAACCCCAAGACGGGCGCCACCTCTCTAAAACACCTCCTACAGAGGTACAGGCCGTACTTCCTAATCACAGCCTCCCGCGTCCCACACCTGAGACACCTAATTTTGCTTTTCCCATAGGGCCTCTCCTTAGGCGGCTTTGTAGAAGGCACGAAGGGAAAAAGGGTCTCCTTTAAAAATTTTTACGACTGGAGAAACAGCTCGAAGTTGCGCTGGAAAATCTCGTCAAGCTTCCCCGTCTGCATGAGGTTCTCAATGACCTGGTCCACCACCAGCTTCAAGTCCTGCGCGCACTTGGGCATAGCCGCGGAAATGTAGCCAGCGGTGCCGGGGATCTCAAAGGCGATCTTCAAGTCGGGGAACTTCTTCACAAGCGCCGTGGCGATAGACCTGTCCAGGATAATGGCGTCCACGTCCCCCCTCCTCAACACCTCAACCATGTAGGGGTACACCTTGTCGTACCGCCTCACAGCCGCCTTGCCCGGCTTCTCCAAGTTCTCCGCCGCCCACTCCTCGTGAGTAGTCCCAATTTGAACACCCACAGCCTTGCCGTAGAGGTCCTCCACCCTATTAATGTCAGTGCGCTTCGCCAAAGTCACAACCACCACCGACTCCAAGTAGTACGGCATAGAAAACTCCAATACCCTCTCCCTCTCAGAAGTCCACGTGATGGCACTCAAGGCCAAGTCCACGTCGCCGTTCCTCACCGCCTCCAAGAGGCCGGCGAAGCGCATGTCCCTCACCTCCAGCTGAACCCCAAGCGCCTTGGCAATCTCCCTGGCGATGTCGATGTCCCACCCCACTATCTCGTTCCCCCTAACCCACTCCCAGGGCGGCCACGTGGCGTCTGTGCCAAGGATAAGCTTCCCCCGCTTCTTGATAATGTCCACAGAGACGGGGCACTGAGACGCGGCCTGGGGCGTCGTTGAAGGAACAGTGGCTGTGGCAGTCGCCGGCGCAGTAGTAGTCGCTTGAGGCGCAGTATATACGCCTAAGAGATATCCTAGCAACAGGCCTACCACCAACGCTACTATTGATACCACTACGCTTTTCATGGCAATTTATTTAAGCCGGGTATATAACAATTGTGCATGAAGGTGGCGGTGGTCGGCGGGGGAATCGTCGGCCTCTTCGCGGCGTATTTTCTAAAGAGGGAAGGCGCCGATGTCGTGGTAGTGGAGCAGGGCGAGGTGGGCGAGTGGTCTAGGGCGGCGGCGGGCATCTTGGAGTTCACTAGGTTTGTGATCAATAGGATCAACGTGAGGTCCTACCCCCTGAACTACTTCAAGATGGTGCTAAGGGGGGACGCAAGGGTGAAGACTTGGGACTGGAGGTGGATTTCCGCATATCTAAGGGTCTGGGGGAGGGAGCCGCCGCAGGAGATGTGGGAGGCCGTGAGGGCGCTTGGGGAGTTCTCCTGGAGGCACTACCGGGCCATGGCAGAGGAGCGAAACGACTTCGACTACGCCGAGGAGCCGCTCTACGAGGTGGGCGTCGACGTGGAGAAGGCGCTGGAGGAGGCCAGGAGAGACCCCCTCGCCCCCCGCGTAGAGGCGGGGGAGTGCTGCGGCAGAGAGGCCCTGGTCTACCTAGACGCCGCGAAGCTCTCCACAGACGCCTTCGTAGAGAGAATGAAGAGAGAGCTAGAGGGCGTGGAGTTCGTGAGGGCGAAGGCGGCTGAGGTGGCGGGTGGAGAGGTGTGGCTAGAGGGCGGCGGCGTGGTTAAGGCGGACGCGGTCGTTGTGGCAGCTGGGTACTGGGCCAAGAGACTGGGCATACCAGTGGCCCCCTTCAAGGGCTACGGGTTTAGAACCACGGCCAAGGCGGGGAAAATGTTCGTAGACATGTCCAAGGGAGTCGCCGTGGTCCCCCTATCCAAGTGGACAAAGGTCACCGGGCGCTTCGACTTAGACGGCACGGGGGACCACCGCCCTGCTGAGAAGGTGCTCAAGAGGGCGAGGGAGGCCCTGGGAGACTTCCAAGCCGTCGACATGGCGGTGGGCTACCGGCCCTGTACCCCAGACGGCTTCCCAGTGGTAGACAGAGTGGGGTCCGTGGCGGTGGCGACGGGGGCCTGCCGCCTCGGGTGGACCTACGGCCCAGCCCTGGGGAGGCTGGCAGCAGACCTGGCCCTTGGGAAGAGGGGGCTGGACGCCCTATCCGCCGCCAGGTTCTTTAGACGCCTCTGAGAAGGGCCGAGGCGACCGTCTCCACCAGCGGCACTCTCCCCCAGTTGACCTCCACGCCGTGCTCCTCTGCGAACTTCTCAAGGGACTTCAAGGCAACGTCTATTCCAAGCCTCGCCGCGGCCAAGGCGAAGCTCCACATAAACCCCGGCAGAGCTGACTCTGCAAAGAGGCAGCCGCGGCGGGCCTTAAACCACACCTCTTTGACCACCCTGGCCGCGTCCCGGGCCACGATCTTAAAACTGTCGAAGAGGTAGAAGGCGGAGAGGAAGTCTGCCGTCTCCCTCGGCGCCTTCACCTTCACGGCGTCGTTAAACCACTGGTTCTGCCACACCGAGGCCTCCACCACTTTGTAAGCCAGCGGCGCCTCCACGTGTAAGACGAGCGTGGGGTAGCCGTCCCAGTGGTAAACCACCCGCCGGGCAGTTGCCTCGACAGCTTCGCCGCCGACTATGAAGACGAGGGGTAGAGTCGTGGAAATTTGAGAGGAGAGAGAAAAGGGGTCGTCGAATTCTAAAAACACTACGCCTTGACCACCGCCTCGTACTTCTTTGTACAGAACCACCAGGCCTTGCACTCGACGCCGGGCTCGGAGAGCCTCTTGGCGGCCGCCTCCTCCGTGGCCGGCGGCGGGACTATCACCGGCTCGCCGGGCTTCCAGTCAGCCGGCGTGGCTACGCCGTACTTGTAGCTGAACTGTATAGCGTCGATGATCCTCAAGATCTCGTCGACGTTGCGGCCGTTGGTGTAGGGATAGGCGGCGAACCAGGCCAGCTTCAGCTCTGGGTCAATGAGCGCCACGGTTCTCACAGTGAGGTGCTGGCCGGGCGGAACCGCGTTGAAGATGTTCGCCACTCTCATGTCCACGTCGGCGATTATGGGGAACGGCACCTTGACGCCCCAGTTCTGCTCAATCTGCCTCTTCCACTCAATGTGGGAATACACGCTGTCCACCGAGAGGCCCAGTAACTCCACGCCCCTCTTCTTAAACTCCTCGTACTTCCTCGAGAACGCCACAAACTCCGTTGTACACACCGGCGTGAAGTCCGCCGGGTGGCTGAACAGCAACAGCCACTTGCCCTTGTAGTCCTTGAAGCACCTTGGCCCATGGTCGGTGTTGAAGCACAGATCCTCAGGTATTTTCATCCCCAGGTAGGGACCCTTTGCCTCTGACATGCCCTCCTTATAGTCATGCATTTTTAAACATTTCTACCCCGAAAAAATTTCGCAAAATAAAGGCACGGGGCAAACGAATGTGCACTTATATGTGCACATCAGAGGCAGACCCTGGCCGTTGGAAGGACGAAGGGGCCGATCCGCTCGTAGCGGCCCTGCAGATACGCCAGCGCCGTCAGCGCCGCCGCCGCGGCGTCCACCAAGTCCCCGTGCCCAACCCCCAGCCACTCAGCCACGTCGCGCCGGGAGAGGCCCATGGCCCTCAAGCTGGTCAGCGGGTGGACCTCCACCACCTCAGCCCCAAGCGCCTGGCTCAGCCTAATGCCCCGCTCAGTCAACAGCCTCATAGGCCCCATAAGCGGCGGCAGAAGCTTGTACCCCCTCCTCCTCAGCTCCACCTCAACGTCCCGGAGCCCCCTGCCCCCCTCCGGGAGCGAAAGCGGCGCGTCAATCGCCACAACCCTCGGCCGCGCCAGAGAGGCCACGCGAAGGACCTCCCCATCGCCCCCCGCCAGCCCCATGTAAAACACCTCGCACCCCCTCAGAGCCACCACCGCGGTGGGCCTCCTCACCGCCAAGTCGATTCCCACGACGGCCACGTTTAAAATTGCCAACCATCTTAAACATATGCCCACAGCCGTCGTGACAGGGGGATCCACGGGAATAGGCGCAGCCACGGTAAAGGCCCTAGCCAAGGCGGGCTACAACGTGGCCTTCACCTACCTACGCAACAGAGACAAGGCAGAGGAGGTGGCCAGAGAGGCGGCGTCCCACGGAGTGAGAGTAATCCACCGCGCCGCCGACGCCACCTCCTGGGAGGAGATGGCACAATTCGCCGAAGAGGTCAAAAGGCAGTTCGGCAAAGTAGACGCCCTCGTCGCCAACGCAGGCGGCCTGCCAGAAAGGCGCACCCTCGACGAGTCAGACCTAGAATACTGGCGCCGCGTAGTAGACCTAAACCTCACCAGCGCCTACATCGCCACAAAGCTCTTCACCCCCCTCATGGAGAAAGGCGTCATAATATACGTCAGCTCCGTCGCCGCCTACACCGGCGGAGGAAGAGGCGCCTTCGCCTACGCCGCGGCAAAGGCTGGGTTGCTCGGCCTCACCAGGGCCCTCGCGAAGGAGCTAGGCCCCAGAGGCATCAGAGTAGTGGCAGTCCTCCCCGGCCTAATAGACACCCCATTCCACCAAAAGGCAGGGACGGGAGACATCCACGCCTGGGCCACCAACACAGTATACCTAAGGAGGGTTGGGACGCCTGAGGAGGTGGCAGATGTAATAGCCTTCCTAGCCAGCGAAAAAGCCTCCTACATAAACGGCGCCTACATAGACGTCAACGGAGGCTGGTACGGGTAAAAACTTATAAAACACGGAAAACGGAAGTACAGCCCCGGTAGTATAGCCCGGACTAGTATGCGGGCCTGACGACATCGTCGGGCCAATCGAGCCCGTGACCCGGGTTCAAAAGGGGGGTCCCCGGAGAATCCCGGCCGGGGCGTGGGGCACCCATATTATTATCAATCTTCCATTTATAATTGAGAGTTTTTAGTTTTTTGTAAATGGTGATGCCAAAATTGTTTGATAATGAATCAGCAAAAGAGCTTTGTGTAGAGGAATGTAAAGTGGGTGAAAAAAGTGGGGGGCTATCCTACGGACTATTTCTATCGACTTTTGTTCGTGTATTCTTACCTCCTTTTTCTTGTGTAGTATCGTGGCTCTTATCCCCACTGCCCTTAGCTTGGCCGCTATTTCCTCCACCTTGGACTTGTCGTGTGGGATTATCCTGATGTAGAGCCGGCCTCTGTCTGTAGCCGCCACTATTCTCGCCATTTTGGCCACTTCCTCTAACACGCGCCTAACGGCGTTTGGGTCAGACGCTGGCGTCACAGCCTTAACTTCTCTCACCGCGTCTTTCTCCATGTCGTTGAGAAATCTGACGGCGAAGCCACGCCTCGCCAGCTCCTCAAGCTGGGCGTAGGTGAGTAACAACAAGTTCCTCTTGAACCTCTCCTTTATCCCAAGCCGCTCTAGGGCGTTATACAGCTCTACGGCCCTCCCCCTTCCAATCACGAACTCGCCACCGCCATTATGCGTAAGCAGATATGTAATGCCGTTGACCTCTACTATAGCGGCCGCTGGGTAGTTTGCCAGCGCCTCAAATAGCCTGGCCGTCTTCTCCAAGGCCGGCGTAGGCTGAGTTGGCAAAAGCAGGCGCATGTGCCATGTCTGTAGTCTTACGTAGTCTCCGGCGGTTGTTCCGCCGACAGCATCGGCGAGCTCCTCCAGCAACGACGTCTTTCCCGCCAGCGTGGCCCTGGTCGCTGTCTTAACGGCTATCCTGATCTCGTACGGCAACACGTAGCCGTCGCCGACGACTAACATGTCGACCGCGTTGCTGAAGGCAATCCACGCCCCCACGTCCTTGACGACGTACATTCTTCCGTCGTGTTTAAACGCCTCTTCCCTAAGCGCTCTCAACACGGCGTATCCTTTCGCCAACACCTCCTCTGTCTTCCCCAGCGCTATCCCGAACCAGTCGTAGGCGAGGAGAAGCGCCTCGTAGGTAGCGCCTGTGGGCCACGCCTCAACTGTGGGATTGTCGCCGTTTCTCGTCTTAGTCACCTTACGTATTCTCAGCGTAAACGCCAGGGGCGCCTTTGGCACAATCCCTCTCTCCATCGCATACTCCGCTAAGGCAATCCAGTCGAACAGCCTCAACGCCACTTGGCCAGGATTGCCAGCGGCATGTCCAAGTTGCCTCCTCCAGTCGTCGCTCAACAGCCAGCCCAAGTTTCTAAACAGTGTCACTGGCGCCTTGCCTCTCCCACCGAGTAGTCTAGACGCTGATGTTGACAACGACATCTCTAGCCACAAGCGCTTATATTCATCGTCCACGTCGTATGTCTCAACGGCGATGCCCGCTTGTACAGCTTCTTTCACCACTTCCTCAAGCTCGTCTCCCCTTAGTCCGTCATCGATCGGCACACCGTCGTAAAGGACGTACAATTTCTTCCACAGCACCGCCGTGGCATACACCGGCTTCTTGTGATACAGCGTCACTATCTCGTGCTCTGGCCTCAACTCCCCGTCCGGTCTCGTCACTCCTACCCTATAGCCGTTTTTCAGCCCCTCAATCCCCAGCGCTCTAAACCTCTCCTCCACCGTAACCAGCGCCCTTATCAGCTTGCCACATAGCGGTGTTATATTTTCAATGTACTGCCACATCAGCCGTATATCGGCGTCGGCGTAGCCGCAGCTTGGCCCTGGGAGGCGGCACTTTTTACTACGGAACTTGGCCAACTCGACGTAGCGCTTGTACGCCTCTAGCTGGCGTTGACACTCTGTCTCCCACCCCCTCGGATCGAACCCACAAGCCATGCCCCCTCCAACGCACTTCCCATGTTGAACAAACAAAGGCGTTGCCCAAACTCGGCGTGACCTAGCAACGCTTGCTAAGCGCGTTGTACCACAGCGAGGGGCTTTATCTCCGCCGCTTTGCGCCGTCCTGCACTGCAGATTGGCGCGGTTTGTCCGCCGCCCCTCAACGAGGCGTTGACGTTTTGCCTATCTGGTTGCATGCGTAGCGATGATGGACGGCGGGTGTTTTCGCCGTATGTCAACTTTGCCCATATGCAAGGCATATGGACGAAGCGTCGGCGCGCCGAATGAGTATGCCGAATTGACGGCGCCCTCTCTGCGAACAAATGTGCAAAGCGTGTGCTCGCCGGCGTTTGCGCCGCCTTGTCGCCGGCCTCTCTGTCTTGCAGGTGGTGTAGACGGCGTAGATGCCTCCGCCATCCCACACCTCGCCGACACTTTCAGTCCACCCCCTCCCCACACACTCGTTTCACCAATTGGCTTATATTGGGCTGTGTTACGCCGCAGGTGGGGTCTGACAAGGGGTGGCGGATTTTGCGCCCTGTGGGCTCTGTATACATCAATGTGACTCCCTACTGGCTTCTTGAGGCTAGGAGGAGGTCGATGGAGGAGCTTCTGCGTCTGAAGTGGCGCGGTCTCCTTGGCACAAGGGCCTTCGGCTTTACCAAGGCTGACCTAGTGTGGTGTTTAAAAGACGACGTCTGCCTCGGCGCCCTCATAAGGGGAATATGCGCCTCGGTGAAGACGGGCAATGTAAAGACGGTGAAGTGGGTACTCAAAAGCTGGCTGGTTTTCTGCGTCGACTACTGGTAAACGGCCGTCGCTACGTGCGCACAAGCGGCCCGCCGCTAGCGGCACTCCGCCCTTTGCCAAGCCCCAAGAGCCACGCGCCAAGGCCCACTCCACGCCCACAGACGACGGCCCCAAGCCTCGACACGGGAGACTTCACTTCAAACAACAAAATCGGGGATTTTCATAACTCAACTAGGCTTCTTGGGCCGCCAGTGGTAGTCGCCGTGGGGCTTCCTCGTGGTGAGTAGACGTGGTGCAATCTCTGTAGCCGCCTCTTGGCCTCTATGGCGATAGTCACATTGCCCAACTGCGGCAACCTGCAACTATGGCCACCTTCAGCAGGGGCGGCGGCGCCGCGCTCTTTGGGGCGCTTATACTTTCCCCTTTGCATCGTGTTTGATCACTCCGCTGGCTTCCCCACGCCGAGCGCCATCCCGCCTGTCGTGGGCAGCACCTCTGCACCCACATACGCGTAGACGCCCAATTTCCGCCTTACAAACACATGGACACTTGAAACTTTGTGCGTTTTCCGCCGTCGCCACCCACATGTTAGCGCACGGTGCACCTCCCTACCCTTGACAAAACAATGAGACTGGAAAAGAGGTCCAGCAATATAAGCCCCCTGTGCCGAGACTTGGCGCACATCCGCCGACGTAGGCGCCTGCTAAACTCGTTCCAGAGTCGCAATAGCAGAGTGTCGAGTCGGCGGAAAAAGTTTATCTATTGTACTGTACTTCACATGGAGAGGGGGAGGGTCAGCCCGTGTGGGTTCGGGCAGGAACCCCCTTAGTTCCCTCTCATCATCCCCTCCCCCAATGAGTCTTCCTAAGGGCAGTCACGTTTGTCTATCTCTCCGAGGATTTGGCCATCTTCCTTGGGTTAGAGCACTAATGAGAGCCATAGTGCAGTAGGCGACAGTTTAAAGGCGAATGTAGGCTGTGTGGAAGTGTGGTGTTCCCCGACAGATATATAACACGGCAGAGGCAGTGGCGGGGATGAGAAGAATGACATTTTGCGACGCGTGGCGGCGGACGTATGTGAATGTTAAAGCGCTGAAAGCGGCGCGCCTTCCCCATAGAAATCCGCAAAAAGCAAAGGCGAGGAACGTGAGCGGCAAATCCCCAGAGGGGTAGAGTTGCAAATACGCCGATGTGGAACTCTATCTCAACGGGGCTTGTGCCTTCGCCGACGACGGGGGCCGCACCCCCATCCCTCTTCTACATGTTAGCGGTCGCGCCTCCTGCTGGACTGTCTTTAGGCCGACCCCACGCCGCACATCGGGGGACGGCGGCGCCTTTGATTTGCCGGCACGCGGGTTAAAAGGGGGCAGAAATGAAGTGGACGCGGTAGCCGCTGTGTGTCTACTGGCGGCTATGAGCATGGGGAGATGTGTGTTTTAGCGCCCCCTCACTTCCATGCTGTATCTGTTTTTAAGCTGTCGTCTGCCATGTGGCGGCGCGCGTCTGTGCTTCAGCGAAGGAGGTTGGCCAAATTCTACAAACTGATTGCAAATGGGGACGTCCTTGTGTTTTGGGAGAACTCATTGGGGGAGGGGATGATGAGAGGGAACTCGGGGGACAGATGCCCGCCACCTGGCCCACTGACCCACCCCTCCCCCTCTTCACATAGAGACAAGCGTATTAAAGTTTTCTCTGCCGACTCAAACTAATTCGTACCGCAGCTGTCCAGGTCAAGGTGGGTCCCCACGCCGTTCACCCCAGCCGCAGTAATTGTCGCGTTGCAAGCGGCGTATGTATCTTACCCCATTTTCAAGGGCTACACGTGGCCGTTGGACGTGTCGGGGATGCCGCCGGATGTGAGGATTAAATACCGCGTCGCAGACGCGGCCTCGGGTAGCTCATTGTTGAACCTGTATAAAGGCACAAGCGCATTGTACGTTGTCAAGCACGTTATAGTCGCATTCTGCAATCTATTTTGTCTTATACGTACATTAGCCTTGCAGTTGAGAGAAGGAGCTTTCATACAGGTTGCACGGAGACAGTATTGGGGCGATGATGTAGGGATATCGAGGGGTGGCACGTGCCCGCAGGACCGCTCACCGGCCTTCTCATATATCTTCCGCAGTTAAATGGAAATATGCACATTTAAGTATTTTTCGCTGAGGAGGCGACGGTAGCGTCCTATTGTATAGTCGGGTTGAAAGGCCGTGGAGGTGGCGACCTTTCATCCTGCTGTTAAACGCTGTTTAGGGGTGAAAGTCGGCACAGTTACACACAGCCGCGCGGAGATCGACTCAGCCGTAGAGGGGGCAGTGCTGGCTGCGGAGATGGGGGATGTCCTTGTAGTCGATTTGTGTGCGGCGGTGCGTGGGGGGCATGTCCGCGGGGCTGGCTCTATGCCATGCGGCGTCTCCATAGGGGCGGCCGATGGACGGAGGCTTACCTTATGAGGCTCTCAGTCTGCCGTCGCCGCCATGAGGACTCCGTGGTCTAGACGGGGGATGGCTAAATGTGAGGAAGCGCCCCGGCGAGAACTACGCCGCGCTTTATCTCTTCCACGATGCGCGAGCCTCTGGCGGCCATGGCCCTCAGCTCCTCCACGGTGTAGACCCTCGGCTCCACGTCCACAGAAAGGGTGGGGTCTAGAAAGTCGGCCACCCTGTCCACCGGCCTCCTCTTGTCCTCGGCGACTATCACCACCACGTCCGCGTCAGAGAAGGCGGTGTAGTCCCCCCGGGCCAAAGAGCCTATTAAGACCACAGCCAGCGCCCCCCTCTCCACCGCCCGCAGGGCGTACTCCCTCAGCTCGGCCAAGACCTTTTCAACGTCGAGCGTAAACAACTTGGCGCACATACTCAACTATCTCTTCGGCGTATTTAACTGCCCTCTCGGCGTCGGCCCTAGTGTAATAATCCGCCGGGGCGCCCTCCGGGTGAAAGTTGGGATAGCGCGTGGGAATGTAGTGTTTGTCAAGCTCCTTAGCCTTGTCTATAAGCTCAGGCGGCGGCCTAAACTGCTCCGGCAACGCGTTCAAAAGCCGCGAGGCTGAGCGCCCCCACGCCTCTACGCCGAGGTACTGGTACAAAGCCTTAACCGCCTTCTCCGCTGCCTGCTGTGCGGCAAAACACGCCCACTCGTAGTCGCCAAACTCCAGCGACCTTTTCGCATGCTCTAAGTCGCGCACAGCCTGCCTAAACCAGTCCTCAAACCTCCTAACCACATTCCACACTGACGACACCTATTAGTCTTTTTCGTCGTGAAAACCTACGAGACTCGCGGAGAGGGAGTAGGAGTCGGAACGACGCGCCTAAGCTTAGAAATCCCAGGATATGAAAATTCCCCTGCTTCCGCAGTGTCCACGAGGCACCGCTACAGCCCCTAGCACAACATCTCACACGCCTAGCCCTCTAAGCACGGAAACCGCCTCGCCAGCCTCTATTAACGCCAGCGGCGAACGCGTTGGCGACCGGGCGCTGATTACAGTCTTATACACGCCCAGCGGTTGACTATAGGCCAAGCTCTTTTAATCGCCTTCCTCGCCTGGCACATCCCACTCCTTCTGCCCCTCTTGGCGTCTAAGCCCTCTTACTCCGACGCCGCGTTGGCATACCTCGCCCTCTACCCCCTCATCTACTTGGCATACGCCGTGATCAACGCCGCGAGAGACCTTGGAAGTGGCGGAAGCCAAGAAAGGCTGGAGGGCCCTCTCGCCGCCGTGCTCCCGCTTGCCCCCACGATGTGGATGACCAACGTGATTAGAGAGGCCGAGTGGTGGAGAAGTTGGGACCCCTGGATTGAGTACCTCCTCATTGCCTCTCTACCCCCCTTCCTGCTCTACCTCCTAAGATCTGCTTTAAAGGTGGACTGCGGCAGAGCGGCAGACGCCCTAGCCCCACTTGCGGTGTTCCACTTCGTCTACGCGTTTGCGACCATGTTCTCCACAGCCACCGCCAGCGTAGACGTCTACCGCCTATTGTTGTGGTACTTCGCCGTATATCCGGCGGCTCTCGCAACGGCTGTAGCGGGAGGTGGGAGGCTGGCCATGCTGACAGCCTTAGCCGTCTACCTAACGGCGTATGTGCTAGGCGCAGAGCCACTACTGCTCCTACTCGTTGCCGTCCCAGCCTTGAAGTTTTTGCGCACTCATGCCTAAACCCCCTTCGTTGGAGTAGTTGCATCAGTCTCAAGCGCTAGGGGCAAGAATTTGCGAAAGGATTGAAGATTGCATTTGATGCAGAAATATAGGCGGTTGTAAGTCATCGACGTGTCGTAGGCCCCTTGTCGACGCTTTTTCGCCAATCTTCTCTTCCGCAACGTAGATTTGTGTCGGCGCCCACCGTGCGGTAGCTTTATGCCGTGTCTTGCGCTAGAGTTAAGCTTTTAGCGTTTGGCGGCTGGTGAAATGTGGCTGTGAAGGGGGTGGAAAATTCGGCGGGGATAAACCGGCCCTTCTCAGCGGTTTTAGCCGCACTTCACGCCGCCTTTCTCGTGTCCATCCTCTTACACAAGCCCTCCTACGCCGATGCCGTCTTGGCCTACTTAGCCTCGTACCCGCCCCTCTATCTGGGCTACGTGGCGCTCCGCGCGCTTAAGGCCAAAGAGCCTGACAGCGTCATAACGCCAGCCTTAATCGTTTTCATATCGTCGTGGCCTTTTGCCGCGGGAGAGGCCGAGTGGTGGAGGGAGTGGTATAGCTGGCTCGGCTACCTCGGCATGAGCTCTCTCGTCTCCCTCGTCGCACTTCACGCTCTTAAGTCGGCAAAGGGCGCACATGTGGACTACGGCGCCGTTGCAGACGCCTTCGCCCTACTCTCGGCGCTCCACCTCGTCTACGTGTTTGCCACAATGTCCTTGTCCCTCTTCTCTGAGCCAACGTTCTACCGCTTGTTGTTGTGGTACTTCGCCGTGTACCCAGCGGCGCTGGTTGCGGCCGCAGCTGGCGGTGGGAGGCTGGCCACGCTGACCGCAACGGCCATATACCTAGCGGCGTATCTGTTGAACGCCGTGCCGCTTCTGCTCCTCCTAATAGCCGTGCCAGTGGTGTGGCGCCCAACCGCCGAGAGGGCCGATTTGCATACGGCGGCTGAGCGGCGCTAGGGATAGCTTTTAAGCTTGGGTTCTAATCTCGGCCGTGTTGCGTTGTTTGGAGAGAATGATGTGGAAGTTCTACCTGCTGGACAGCGTCGAGGGCGACGTCCTTAGGCACGCGGTGGGGGTGTACAACGACGGTCTCAGGCGGATTTTAATCGCCGATTTAACTGCCGCGAAGTATTTACAAGGCGTGGAGGTGGAGGCACCTCCGATTTTCGGCTGTCGCCTCAGCCTCTGGGGAGTCGCGCTTGCGGCCGTGGGCGCGGCTGGACTGCTTGTGTCCGGGTGGGAGGCAACCGCTTTTTCCGTCTTGGTGACCAGCTTGTTTTACCTGCTCGACCGAAAGGTGGTTGGGCTTAAGCGGGTGAAGTTCGACGCGCGCGCTCCTCTTCAACACATTCCCACGCCGTATTTAGCGCTTTGGACCAAAGTGCCAAAGTTCATGTGCCACTCGGCGCCCGGGGCCTCTCTACTCCGCAGGCGCGGCAAAACGCCCATCTGCCCAGAGGCCTCCGCCTGCAGGTGCTACGCCCTGTCGCTCTTCGTGGAAGAGACCACCGAAGAGCTTAAACCCGCCAAAATGCCCACCCTCGTGAGTGAGGAGTACATACGCCTACTGCTTCAGTAGCCCATGCCAGTGGGGCAACACATCCGCGAGTCAGCCTGCTATGCGGCGTTGCTCGCCCGGAGGCCCCTCCTCTGGCTCCTCCTAGCCGCCCTGAACCTCGTCCCCATCGCCAACTTCATCGCCTTGGGCTACTACGCGCGGGCCGCCTCCGCCGGCGACTTGCCGCCGCTTAGGCCGCTCAGACGCGCCTTTGTACTCGGCGTGAAGATATTCGCCGTCTTGCTCGCCTACGGCTTCATAATCTTCTTCGCCGCAATGTACGCCTACATCGCCGTTATACTGGCGGCGCCCCAGTCCATGCCGCTCGCCGACCGCCTCCTAGCCGCCTTCGCCGCCCTCTTCGGAACAGCGGCCCTCCTCGCCCTCGCCCTGGGAGTGCCCGTGGCCCTCCCCGCGGCGGCCCGCTACGGCGCCGCCAAAGCCCTCAACCCGGCGCACAGCTGGCGGATAATCCGAGGCGCCGGCCTCGCCGAGTACCTCGCCTTCTCTGCCGCGGCCGCCCTACTCAGCGTCGCCGACGAGTTGCTCCTCTACGTGGCGTGGGCATTGGCGGGCTTGCCGGGCCTCGTCGCTACACTTATCGCAGTGATCCTAGCGGCCCCGCTCATATACCTCATGTTGTGGAAGTGGGCCGGCCTAATACTCGAAATGGCAGAGCAACGCATAGGCACGCAGGACGGCCCCGCCAGTGGCTCCGTACGTGCTTTTAAGCCGGCGGTAGTATGTGGAGCTGCGGTGTGAAGAGGCAGCGCGGCTATAACAACACCCTTCACCATGTTTGACGTGGCGTCTCGCGAAACTTGCCGAAGCTAACGTTGATGAAATTTATTTTCCCTTGTAGCACAGCTCGTGGAAATTCAGGTGCTGGCAAGCGACTTAGACGCGTTGTTGTGGTACTTCCTCTATTCGCTTTGGCCCTTCTTCGTTGCCTTCCTAGCCCTCTACCTCCTCGTCTACTGGCGCGGAAAAGAGGAGCGCCGCGCCCTCTGCATGTACGGCCTCTTCTTCGCCGCCTTCTTCTTCGTCACAGCGAGACCCCCGGCGATTCTAGTATGTAGCCTAGACTTAGGCCTAAGCGTCTTTACACGCGCCGCGTTGCCCCTGTGGGGCATGTTCGCCCTCTCCGCCCTATCCCTACACAAGTCCAGAGCCGACTGGCGCTATGCCGCGTGCTGGCTCGCCGCCTCAGCCCTCTACCTCTTCACGGCCGCCTACCTCACGAACTACTTAATCGAAATGTACAAATGCACATACGAAGCCCTCCTGCGGCAAGGCGCAGGCTGATGATTCTCTAAATACGCCCCTCAGGGGTCAAGTTTGGCTTGTGGCCTCTCCCCGAGCCAATTGTTTCACATATCTTGAGTGGTAAAACGGCGCCTGAGTTAATCCGTCTCTTTCAGCTTTTCTCTCATTACCTTGACGCCGTTGGAGCCGCGTCTGCCGCCTAGCTCTCCCTTTTACCCCACGCGTCTCTGTGACTCAGTGTAAAATGCCTGTCTACTGTCTCCGATGCGCATTCCAACAGGCAAGAGAAGTCGCCCCTGCCCACCTACGTATGCGGCTAGGGCACTACCCCGCCTCGGTGCTAAGGACAAAAGCCGAAGTCATCCACGACTATACATCCTCGCTGATTGCAGGCACAGAAATCGAATAGACGACGATCCTACTGTTATTCTTGCCCAGAGCTTCGTCCTCTCCAGCGACGTATAGGTTTTTGCCGTCGAAGGCGGGTCTGCCAATCGAGAAACCCGAATCCGCCTCTACTCCTCTGCTTAGGATTAGCTCATCCAATGTGTTGAGATTCTCGTCCAATCCGTAGAGGACGTGGCGAGATATGCCGTCTATGACATTAAAAACTCCGCTCTAAAAAATTTTCAGTTGCGAAGTATGCGCGATCCTGCGAGAGGACGCTCAGCTAGGTTTTACGCCGCACGGTCGAATTCCCGGCAGATTCTACACATGGTAAGTCAGCGAAATTCCGCCTTGTGCACCTCAGGGTATGATCTCAGCGTCGTCGTCCATGTGCCTCATGTTGTGGAATTGGGCTGGATTTATACTCGACGCGGCGGAGCAAAGCGCAAGCGCGCCGGGACAGCTTGAGGAGATGCCCCAGCCCGGGACTGCGTGATACTCGCCGGCGTTGCGCCGTAATATACAATGTTAGATAGTGTCAGATAAGTTTTTAAAGGGGGGACGCCGCAACTCAACCTCGATGGCTGGCTCCCGAGCCGTCCGCTACGTGTTACTCACCGCGGCCGTACTCCACATGATGGGGTTCAGCGCCGTTGCGCCAGTCACCTCGACCCTAGTCAAGTCGCTGGGCGGAGACTCCGTGGTACAGGGGCTCTTGGCCTCTGCGTTTACTCTTGCACAGCTCGTGTCTGCGCCTCTGTGGGGCTGGGCGTCGGATAGGGTGGGCAGGCGGGTCATCATCGCCGCTGGCCTCGGCCTAGCGGCTGTGGGCCATGCGGGTCTATACTTCGCGAAAGACCTCACAACCGCCTTTGTGGCAAGGGCCCTCGCCGGCCTCGGCGGAGGGACACTCCCCGTGATACAGGCGGCGGTGCTTGAGCTAAGCCGCCCAGAGGAGAGGGCCGCCTCCATGGCGCAGTTCGGCGCCGCCCTTGGCATAGGCTTCGTCGCCGGGCCGCTCTTGGGAGGAGCCCTGTCGATACTATCCCCAAGAGATCCATTCCTCGCGGCGGCCGTCCTCTCTGCCACAGCCGCGCTGTGGTCAACCGCGGTCTACGAGTCTGCCCCCACGGCGGCCCCACAGGCGCCCAAGGCGGAGGGGAGGGGGGCGGGGGTAAACCCGCTCTACCTCGTGGTCTTCTTCCTCCTGAACGCCTCCTACGCCCAGCTCGAGGCCTTCATCTCCTTCTACGGGGGAGACCTCGGCCTGCGGCCCATGTACGTCGGAATCGCCATGAGCCTCGCCAGCGCCGCCGCAGTCACCGCACAGACAGTGGTAAAGAGGCTGGAGAAGAAGCGCCCAATGGACAGCGACATAGCCATGGGGCTGGCAGTCATGTCCGCGGGGCTGGCCACCGCGGCAGTTCCAACCCCCTACACGTACTTCACAGGCGTGGTAGTGGCCGCCGCCGGGCAAGTAATTGCCTCAGCCTTCATCTCCAAGGCAGTGGCAGCGAGCGCCAACAGAGTAGGCCTAGCCTTCGGCGAACTGCAGGCGGCTGGGTCACTGGGGAGACTCGCGGGGCCCGTAGACGAGGGCCTCCTATACAAAACCCTCGGCCCCACACCCTCCTTCCTCGAAGGAGCCGGACTAGCGGCAATGGGGCTACTCCTCATCATCGGAGCCACAAGGCTAAACATCACCCCCGGCCTGCCCGCTTTGAGCCAAGACAAGAGAGAAAAGGCATAGCCGCAGCTGGTCGGCATGGTGCGCCAAGCCCCACGCCTTACACGCCCCATGCCACGTCGGTCCCTGGCGTCGACAAGGACATGCGGCAGTTGCCAATGCGTAGCTCGGCCTAGCCTACGCGCCGCACCGCCTATGTACTGACGTTCGCCTTTCGCCTTAGGGCTAAACCGTTGCGTGCCCGCCGCTTCACAGATAATCTTCGTCGAAGCATGGGACCTTTACTGGCAGACGCCTCTACTTAGCCGCCTTAAATGGCCCGCCTCCAGGGCCGCCGCGAGTCTCGCGGATAATGTTTTTAAACGTGGGAGATAATTGGAACTGCGGCGGTAGCTCAGCCTGGTTGGAGCGCCCTGGGGCCACGCCCCGCGCAAGGCTCATAAAGGGGCAACCCATGCACCCGGGAGGACCCGGGTTCAAATCCCGGCCGCCGCATGCCCTCATTTTTCACATGGCCTAGTATGTTTCATAATCAAACTAGCCGATGGAAATTCACATGCTATGTCGGATAGGGTAACCCCGTAAGCTACACCCAGTAATCAACATCGTCTTTACCAAGGTCTGATTTGCTATTTTCAGCCGCGAAGAGACATTAGGGTTTCTAGCACTCAGCGAGGGGAAATCGCAGATAACTTGAGAGCCAAAAAAGGTTGACACACAACCACGGGCCTGTGCCCCTCCCACATGCGCCTTAGTCTCTTTTCACCACCTCATATGGTCCCCATCTCGAAGTCTACATACGGCGATGGGGCATAGTCTCGTTCTACGTGTGGCGCCATAGCCTAAACTTGGCCTAGCCTCAAAGACCTCAACTCTTAGTCACTATTGTTGTTACGCCCTTTTACGAATATGTCCTATGTCGTAAACTTAAATCCCCTAGCTTTTAGTAGTATGTGGGAAATTGTTTTCCCACCGAGGGCGATTTCGCCATTTTAGAACTCGTTGAAGTGAAGAGGCGTTACCCCCTTGTCAGAATTAATGCGGTGCCTTACCTCGTGGAGGCTGTCCACAGGTACTTCAAAGAGGCCGAGGAGCGCGGCTGCGCAGTGGACGAGGGGCTAAAGCGCTATGTGGCCGATAGAATTAGGTCTTTGCTTGAGAAACACGGCGTCGACTTAGGCACCATGTTGACCCACGACCTACACGGCGTGAACAAGGACGTGTTAGACGTCTTAAAAATGCTAGGCCCAGAACCAGCGCCCCCACCGAGGCCTGTCGTCTCTTATGTTCCAGCTTCTCACAAGCCCCGCACCGCCGCCAGGCCCCCACCTTCTCCGCCTCTTCCGCCGCCAGCGCGGCCAATATCCCCGCCCCCAATGCCGCCGCGTGGCTACAAGCCCACGCGGCGCCGCAGGCGTATAAAGTCGGCTTTGGCTAAAGCCGCGGTCGTTGCCATTGTGCTACTGATAGCGCTGGCCGCCGCGCCCCAGCTGGCGGACTACTTCGCCAACAGAATTGCGGAAGACCTACTACTCACAAGTCGGCAGACCGCCCCTCAACAAGTCTTTACGGTGCCGCAAGCTACCCAACAGCCCTCCTACACAAGTGGCCAACTCTTAACGTACACCACGGTTAGCACCACTACGCCTAGCTACACCACACCGCGACAAACCACCTCACCTACGCCTACCCCTACTACGACGTACACTTTTCCGAAGCCTACGCTTAGCCGCACTACGACCACATATACTCCCCCGCCTCCCACATTTGCCAATACTTTAGACGACCCGGCAGTGAGGGCGGCCTTTGAGGCGTTAAACCGCTACAGAAGGGAGAACGGCGTCCCGCTTGTGGAATTCATCCAGCTGAAGACCCCGTTCTTCCGCGCGAAGTACCTCTACAACCACGGCCACCTAAGCCACTACGACGTTAAGGGCAGACACCCCATCTATTACTACACCCTCCTAGACAGCGGGGCATACGCTGTAGAGGAGAATTTGGGGTGGTGGTGCGTCGGCGACGAGTGTGACAACAACGTTTCCAAGGTGGCCGAGAGGCTCATATACGACATGGTTTATGCCGATGCGCTCAGCGACTGGGGCCATAGGGACTCCCTCCTCGACCCGTGCCACAACAAGGTGTCTATCGCCGTGGCGTGGTCTTATGATTTCTACATCGCCGTGTACATGGTGGGCGTGTGGGCGGAGTGGATTGAGCCGCCGCACTATCACAATGGCGTCTTCTCCTTCAAAGGCTACGTCTACCTCCCACCCAGTGCCTCCTTTTATCAGATATTCATATACCGCGATGTGCCGAACCCAGATTATTACCGCCGCCACTCCTATAGCATAGGCGAACTATATGCCGGCGTTTTGCCGCCCGACTACCGCGGTCAATATCGAGATATTATCACCATATGGGCAGACCGCTACGTCCTTAGGCGCGAGGGGGACAGGTGGTACGTAGATGTGGCCTTCCGCTTCAAGCCATCAGACGACGCCCTCTACACCGTGGTAATGTTTGCAAACTCGACCGGGATCAAGTGGAGCCCAATGGCGCCCGGCGGCGAAGCTAGACTACGCTGGTGCAAAATTTTTAGATACACCGTCGTGCATTCGGCCAACTCCTTCCTTGCCACAAGCCCAGTCAACCTCAGAGGCTACTTGGTGCTGAGGGGTGTGTCTTTCCGAGATGGCTCGACTAGAGACGTGAAATACAACTTCACTGTCACCAACGGCGTCTTGACCGTGGATGGCGATGTGCCGCTGGATGTGGCGTACCCAGTGGAGGTGTATGTGACAGAGTTCTCCATCGGCTCCGCCACTCTCGCACCGCGTGGTGGGGCCTACCTCGCCTACTCTGGCACGGCGAGGGACTTGGCCAACGGCCTCGACTTCAGCAACTTGTTCACTAGGCTGGAGGTCTCGGCGGTGGACTCCACGGGCGCCGCGAGGAGTGACTGGACGGTGCAGTTGATTTACCAGGGGGCCGTATTGGCGGAGAGGAAGGGTGCACTCACCGCCGTCGTGCCGCGTACCTCTGTGCTTGGTCAGCCCTATGTGGTCAAGGTAGTCACTACGGCCCTGACGCCGGAGGGGTCGGTTGTGGCGAGGGAACAGTTGGTGGCGGCGGTGGGGGATGTGAGAGAGGTGCGGGTGATGGTGCCCACCGCCATGATGACCGTGTTTGTCGTCGACGGGTTTGGCCAGCCTAGGGATTGGCCGGTGGAGATAGAGAACGTGGCGAGGGGTGTGGGCTCCGTGTCGGCTGAACTGTCGGTGGGCTCCGTGTACACGGCCAAGGCGACGGGCCTCGGCTTCACCAATGTGACTAAGTTTGTGGCTAGGGGCCCGGAGATGTCCGTGGATGTGAAAATACCCACGGCCCGCCTCACGGCCAGGGTTGTGGACGGCTTTGGCAATGTGAGGAGCGACTGGCTGGTTGAGGTGGTGGGGGTGGCCTCTGGGCAGGGCTCCGTTTCGGCGGAGGTTTTGGCCGGAAAATACACGGTGAGGGCTGTGGCGTTTGGGAGAGAGTTTGTGGAGGAGGTGGAGGTGGGGCCTGGTCAAGATGCTGTGGTGTCGGTGCAGGTGCCTACGGCGCGGTTGAGCGTATATGTGGTAGACGAGTATATGAGGCCGATTGACCAGTATGTCACTTTGGTGGAGGTAAGCGGCCCTGTGGCTCAGCTCTTCTCCGAGCCGCCTAGAGACTTAGAGGTGTTGGCTGGGCTGTACTTCATCACTGTCACAGCTTTGGGCAAGCGAGTATCGACGGGGATGACGCTACACTCTGGCGATAATGTCACAGTTAGAGTACTTGTGCCAGGCGCCGCGGGGATAGACGTGGGAGGGACCCGCATCACGTATTCCACGCTTTACACAGTACTGGGAGTCGCCGTGGCGGTGGCCGTGGTCGGCTTTGTCGTGGCGAAGTTGAGACCTAGGGGGAAGGGGCACTGACTGAAAGCCAGATAACCCACACTGTAAGCTGTTAGCAAGTTGTTTTCTTGTGCCTGGTTGAGGGCACACAGGGCGTCGGTGTTGCCCGCGGTGCTTTTTAGAAGTGTGAGGCGCTGGGGGGAGCGGCTGACGCCCCTTCGTCGTAATTGCGCTGGGAGGGGCGGCGAATTGCGCACGTGGCGGTGGGCAGAAGTCGGTTGATGTAGAAGGCGTACGAGGCGTTACGTTTCCACCGTCTCTATACATTCGCCGTATTTCTCTTCCCACTTTCTAATTCTATGGCTGTGTTCGTTTATCCACTTTACGATTGTGGCGGGGTCTCTGCTTCCCACGTGTCTCTCCGCCACGCGGTGGTAGTACTTGGCGAGGTGCCACAGGCAGTCGTTTACGGCTTTTGCGCCGACGTCCCTGGCGAAGGAAAAGTAGCGCAGGTCCCGCTCCGTGGTGACCAAGTAGAAGCCGCGCCTCGCGCCCATTGTTAATATAGTGGCGTCGTAGAACTTTATGCTAGGGTCGTAGGCAAGGTCGTCGGGCTCTACAGCGACGACTTCAATCTTGCCCAGGCCCAGTGGAAAGATCGTCTCGCTGGCGCGTTTAAACAGCTCTCGCACCCACTCAATCGCCTCCGGGTGAGACTTGCCCCGCGAGAGGGCAACCTCCCTGGCCTCTAGGATTGCTAAATCTGGTACATGCACCTTCTCGCTTTTTCGGAGGAGGTCTATTAGCCTGTCGCGTATGTTTGCATCTCTTCTATCTCGTGAATACAGCGCATATAGTACGCTGGTGTCTAACAGGAGGGGGCCCCTCTCAGTTGCCAGCTTGAGTGCAAATTCGAAAAACCAGCGAAGTGTATCCCATTTAGTCGCTGACACGTTCTAAGCGCTTTCTCTCTTGCAGAAATTCCTCAACGGTGGGGCACCACGGGCATTCTCTCCTAAACTTCTCCTCCTCTTCATGTATGTGCCGCGCTCTCTCTAACATTTCGCTCATCTTGTGCCCGAGGTAGAGGTACTCGACGCCGCTGAGGAGGGTCTTCTTTTCTACGAGGCGGCGGAGCCCCTCGACGCCATATCTTTCAACCATCTTCTTCACGCGCTCTAAAATTGGCAGGAGGTCGCCGGGGACCTCGAACGAACCGGCCTTCTCTATCCTTGGCCACTTGCCGTCTCCCACTACGCGTATGTATCCGGCTTTTTCAAGCTTGGCGAGGCGTTCCCGCCAGCCCTCGATGATGTAGCCGTGTTCTCCTACGACGACGTGTTGGGCCAGCTCTGGCCTCTTGAGCGCGATGTAGGCGAAGGTCTTGTTTAACAGCCTGAGGCTGACGTTGCCGAAGTAGTGTACTATGGCGGCGATCGTCTTTTCTACCTCGTCGAGCGCCACGCTCTTTTCCGCTAACACGTTATTGGTAACGCTTTGCCTTATTTATTTCTTTTCCATGTTACACGGCGGGGTGAAAAGACGGCCCATTGCGGAAGGGGTCGGCACGTGCTTCAGTTAAGCGATGTGTACAGTTTGAGAGGGGGCGGCCCTCTGCCGCCTGTGGGCGACGCCCTCTCTCACAACTTTTATTGTCTGTGTAGTTCTTTCTGTGCCTAGTTGGAGGGTGCATAGGGCGCTTGTGTTGCTTGCGGCGCGGGAGGTGGGGCTTCCGCGGGGGCTCCTTGGGGGTCTTCTGCGGGGGGTTGTGGAGCCCGACGAGGTGCCCGACAGGGTGCTTGTGTCTGGGAGGAGGCGCTCCTACTTTAGGAGGGTGGGGCACCACGGCCAGTTGCACCGGGCGCTTGTGGAGTATTACTACAACTTGGCGTGTTTCTACCGGGCGAGGGGGGACTTGTACAGCGCTGGGAGGGCCCTTGGCCGCGCGGCGCATTACCTCCAAGACGCGGCGGTTAAGACTAGGAAGTGGCTTATCTTCGACGTCCACGACGAGGTGGAGGCGGAGATGGGGAGGCTAGTCGGCTCTCTTCCGCATGTGTGCTCCCGACCCGCCGGCGACGCCGCGGTGTCCCTCTGCAGGGCCTACGCGGACACTGTACAGCTGTTTAGGCGCTTTGTCTCAGAGCCCGTTGTCGACCGGGCAACTGGGAGGCGCCTCCTGTGGAGGGGGCGTCTGAAGAAGTGGTCGGCCGTAGCAGCCCTCGGCTCTGCGCTTGTGGCCTCCGTCTTTGCGGCGTTGGCGTGGGGCCTCCTGGCCTCCGCGGCGGGGCTCTACCTGGCGCTTAGGTGGACCCCAGGGGAGTACGTCGCGGCCATGCGGGCGGGGGTGCACAAAGTAGAGCCGCCTGGCTACGAGACGGCGATGTAGCGGCTGGGCGCCTTCGCCGCCGCTGTGGGGGCGGTGGACGCGCTTGGCGGGGGACCGCGGCCTGCGTGGTGGGATGTTTAAATTTGTGGGGGTGTGTCGTGTTGTGTGATGAGGGTTCGGGACACTATGGATGGGTGATAGGCACCTGGAGGGCTGACTGTGTGCATTGTGCGTCTAGGAGGGGGGCTACTGGGGCCTCTGCCAGCCCCTCGTCTATGGCCCATATTGCCGTGGCGAGTACTGCCCTGGAGGTGGGGCCTAGGGGTATGGGGGTCTGGAGGGGGGCTGGGTCGTGGTGGTGGTCGGCGTCTGGGCAGCCGCGCCCCGCGGCTATTAGGGTGATGCCGGGTATGGCCTCTCTGGCCCTCCTGGCTAGGGCCTTTGCGAGGGGCTTGTCGGCGCAGGGTAGGACTAGGGTGTCTGCGTGGATGGCGGCGGCGACCACCTTGTCCGCGAGGTAGTTGTAGTAGGCGTATTCCATTACTTGCTCGATGTCGGCCCCGTCTCTGGCGTATCGGCACTTCCCGCCGCAGGCTAGCTCTATTATGCGGCCGGCTGTCTCGTCGTTGGTGTAGAACTTGTCGATGCCCATGTCCGCCAGCCTCTTGGCCACGTGGGGGGCTACGTGTTGTACGTAGTGGAGGGTTGGGGTTAGGTATAGGAGTGGGGCGACTATCTTCTTCCCCTTGTGGTAGATCGCGACGCCGTCTTCGGTTAGGTAGAACTCCATTATCTATAAATATGTGTGGCTTTATGTAGCTTATGGATTTCGAGCTGTCTAGGGAGGATAGGCTTTTTCTCGAGTCTGTGAAAAGCTTCGCTGAGAGGGTCGTTGCGCCTAGGTGGGTGGACTTGGACGAGGGGAAGTGGCCTATTGAGGAGGTTGCGGCTAGGCTGGGGGAGGCGGGGCTGTTGGGGATTCCCCTAAGCTCTAAGTACGGCGGGCAGGATGGGACCTTCCTCCAGGCGGCTTTGGCTGTGGAGGAGTTGGCCTATGCGGACCCCTCGCTGGCTGTGCCGGTGTACGTGCTTTTGGAGACTGCGTGGCCGTACATGGTTCAGCGCTATGGGAGAGAGGAGGCGAAGGAGGAGGTTCTGCCGGAGGTGGCCAAGGGCCGGGCGTTTGTGGGCATTGGGTCCACGGAGCCGCAAGGGGGCAGCGACGTGGCTTCTGTGGTCACGAAGGCGGTGAAGGAGGGCGACTTGTGGAAGCTCTACGGGGAGAAGAACATGGTCACTGGCGTGGCTACGATTTTGAATCTCCCGTACGGCGGGGGGGTGGTGGCTATTACGAGGACGGGGAGGGTGGAGGACAAGCACAGGGGGATTACCACGTTTTTGGCGTTGTTGAAGAGGAGGGGGAGGGTTACCCCCGGGTTTACGCATAGGGACTGGGACGAGATTGGCAGACACGGCTTGCCCACGGGGTACTTGACCCTAGAGGGCCTGCCTGTGGAGGAGGTGTTTATGCTTGGGGAGCTGAACGGCGGGTTTAAGGTGGCGATGGAGGGGTTTAACTTGGCTCGGACGGTTATCGGCGCGGCGTCTGTGGGCGCGGCGCGTTGGCTCCTCGATAGGGGGCTGGAGTGGATTAGGCAGAGGGTGGTGTTTGGGAGGCCCATAGCCTCGTACCAGGCGGTCAGCTTCAAGTTTGCCGAGCTGTATGCGAGGCTTCAGGCGGCTCAGCTGGCGGTGTACAAGGCGGCGTGGGTTGCGGATAGGTTCTACAGGGGGGACTCAGCCTTTAGTGTGCAAGACGTGGCGACTGCGGGGGCTGTGGCTAAGCTCTTGGCGGTTCCGCTGGCGGTGGAGGTGGCGTTGGAGGTCATGAAGTGGTTTGGCGGCGCCTCGTACTTCAAGGAGACGAACGTGGCGAGGGCCCTCCTGGGCGTACTGTCCTACTACGTGGGGGCTGAGGGGGCTGAGAACATAATGAAGTTGATCATTGCCAGAAACGTCGTTGGGAGAGAGTTTGTGTGAAGAGGGTAGAGGGGCTGAGGGTACAGCTAGACGCGGTTGCGTATCTAAAGTCTGTCAAAAAGCTTTTGGGTGTGACGTATAGAGAGCTCTCCGCCCTCCTCGACATTCCCGAGAGTGTTCTCTCGCGGTATGCCACTGGGGACATGTTGCCGTCGGTGGCCACTGCGGAGGAGATGTTGGCCAGGCTGGAGAAGGCCTACCCCGTGCCCGAGGTGGTGAGGGCCAAGGTGAAGGTTTACGAGACGTATGTGGACATGTCCTTCGCCTACCTCCCCGAGTTTTGGCAACTGTACGAGGTGTACCTGGCGCGTAGGTTCGCCGGTGTGGAGGTAGACAAGGTCTTGACCGCCGCCGTGGACGGCATCCCGCTTGCCGTGGCCGCGGCCTCTAGGTTCGAGGCGCCGCTGGTCGTGGCTAAGACGTATAAAGAGCCTGGGGTTGAGAACTACGAATATACGTACCTCAGGGAGGGGAGGCCGGCCACGTTGTATGTCCCCTCGCCGCTCTTGAGGCGGAGGGACAGAGTGCTCATCATAGACGACATTGCTAGGACGGGCCGCACCCTAAGGGCTCTGGCGGAGCTGGCGGCCAAGGCGGGGGCCGTGGTGGTGGGCGCCTCTGTGCTGGTGGCTAAGAGCGGCTTTAGCGCAGGCGTGGACTTCCCCGTCGACGTGTTGTACACCTACTAACTTTAAAAGGGGGGCGTGTATCTACATATGATCACAGTGTCAGACGTCCTCAAAAGGCCCCCGGTCACTCTGCCCGAGTCTGCCACTATTAGAGATGTGGCGGCTGCGCTTTCTCAAAACCGCGTGGGCCTCCTTGTCCTGGTGTCAAAGGACGACCCGAAGAGGCCTGTGGCGGTGGTGTCGGAGCGCGACGTGCTTAAGGCAGTGGCGCAGAGGCTGGACCTCGACGGGCCCGCCATGTCTATCGCCAACAAGCCCATAACTGTGTTAGACACGGACCCGGTCTACGTGGCGGCGGAGAAGATGAGGGCCCACAACATAAGGCACGTCGTAGTTGTAGACAAGGAGGGCAAGCTGGTGGGAGTCTTGTCCATAAGAGACATATGTTTCGAGAGGGCCGCACTGCTCGAGCTGGCGTCGCGGGAGGCGCCAGCGACGCCTTAGGCAGAGGCGCCATGGCTAAGTGCAAGGCTGTCGCAGTGGTGTCCGGGGGGCCCGACTCCACCTGCTACACGGCGCTGTGGATGAAGCGGGGGTGCGACGTCCACGCCCTGTCCTTTCTCTACGGCCAGAAGGGGGCTGTGGAGGTGGAGAAGGCCCAGGCGGTGTTGAAGAGGCTGGACGAGCTTGCGGCTAAGCGGGGCTGGGGCCGGGTAGTGGAGCACAAGGTGGTGGACTTGTCCTCCCTTGGGGAGCTGTGGAGGGGCACTCAGCTCACAGACGCGGGGGTGGCGGTGGAGCGCGAGTACGCGCCCACGGTGGTTGTCCCCATTAGGAACGTGGTTATGGCCGCCGTGGCCACGGCCTATGCCTACACTCTGAGGGCGGCCTCTGGGGCAAAGGTGTATGTGATCCTTGGCTCTCAGTACGACGACATAAGGCCGAGGGAGGACACGTGGGAGCCCTCCTACCCCGACTGTAGCCCCGAGTGTTTCGAGGCGTTGCAGGCGGCGTTTAGGATATGCCACTTCCGCGGCGAGAGAGACGTGGAGTTGTGGACTCCCTCGAGGGAGGGGCTGCGTAAGTCTCAGCTGTTGAAGCTCTGCTACGAGGAGGTGGGCGACTTGGTGTATGAGACTTGGTCGTGCTACCTCTCCGGCGAGGCGCACTGTGGGAGGTGTGAGAGCTGTAGGAATAGGCACAGGGCCTTCCTGGAGGCGGGCCTCCCCGACTGCACTGCCTACCTCTCGCCGCCTGGCGACGGGTTTGAGAAAAGGGGCAACTTCTACATCCACGTGAGTTGCACTCACCGGCAGAGCCGCTTGTAGAGCTGGGGCCTGCGGAGGCGCAGAGTGGGCACAGTCTCCCTTGCCTTTTCCACGAGCGAGAGGTCGAGCTCAACGACTCTGTACCGCTCTCCTACGCCCAGCTCGGCCTCCACGACGCCGAATGGGTTCACCACGAGAGATCTGCCAGTGAATCGCTGGCCGTACAGCGCGGCCACGGCCACGTACATGCCGTTTTCAATGGCCCTGGCCCTAGCCAAGACGTGGAGCGTCTCCTCCTTGAGCGGCCCCGCGTACCACGCCGCGGGCACTAGGGCGATCTGCGCGCCGGCGAGGGCCAAGTCTCTGAAGACCTCGGGGAACCGGAGCTCGAAGCACACGGCGAAGGCGACCCTGGCCCCCCTGACCTCGTACACTGGCGAAAGCTCTCCGCCGGGCTCCACAAACGCGGACTCTCTGTACTCATAGGCGTCGAATAGGTGGGTCTTTCTGTAAAGGCCGCGGACTTTGCCGCTCGGGTCCACGAGGAGGGTCGTGTTGTAGACCTTGGGCCTCGGCCCCCTCTCGAGGAAGGCCCCCGCGACGTAGGCCCCCGCCTCTGAGGCAATGCGGGCGAGCTTGTCGGCGAAGGTCTGCAAATCGTCGGCGCGTTGGTAGACCTCCTCGGGGGGCAGGCCGGTGGGGTCGAAGTTGGAGTACTCGGGGAGCAGTATTAAGTCCGGCTCACTCCCCGCGGCCATTTTCGCCACTACGTCTACCGCGCCGGGGCTTATTTGTGCAATCCCAAGCTTAAACATAGGCGCACAACAACTCTGCCTTATATTCATCGTTTCGCCAACTCTCTGAGGATAGACGCCATTGCCCTAGCGTTTTCCAACATGGCATGGTCGTTGTTGAAAAAGACGTAGACCCGCCCCGCCCCCGTCTCCACTACACGCCTGGCCACCTCCCGGAGCTCCTCCTCGTCGTAGTAGTGGGAGTACCAGAAGGTGCGCCCGTGCATCCTCAAGTACACCACGCCCCCCGTGGCCACTATCCAAGACGCCTCCGGCGAGTCCACAGACACAGCCACGAAGCCAGCCCTCTCGGCCCACTTGGCCGTGGCCTCGGTAAACCAGGCGGGGTGTCTAAACTCCACGGCCGCTCGCCTCCCCAAGAGGGCCGCCACCGCCTCCACCCTGCGCATGTTTTCGCCGCTGGGCTGGAAGGTGGGGGGTAGCTGGAAGAGGTAGAAGTCCACTAGGGGGTCAAGGGGTTTGAAGAGGCTGAGGAAATTGCCCAGCCTCTCCACCGCCCTCTCCGAGAGGCGGCCGAAGTGGGTGATGCTACGGTGGACCTTCGCCGCCCACCTCAGCGCCTTCCCCACCTCGGCCCACTGGGCTACCTGCCTCGGCGTGGGGTAGCGGTAGAAGCTCGCGTTTAACTCAACGGCGTTGAGACCCGAGTTTTCCACGTACCACTTAAGCGACTTGCCCAAGTTCCACGAGTAGAGCCAGCCCGAGGTGCCGACATATACTTCCACGGCTACGCCACAGCCCCCCTCTTTTTCAGCTCTGCGATCTCCCCCTCGGTATACCCCAGCTCTTTTAACACCTCCTCAGTGTGCTCCCCCAGCCTTGGAGGCGGCGCGTAGTTGCCCACCTCTATGGCCGTGGCTTTTATGGGATTTGCCAACGTCAATATTTTTCCAACCTCTCTGTGTCCCATCTCTACGACCATGCCCCTTGCCCTAACGTGTGGGTCTTGGACCACTTGGCTTACCTTATACACAGGCGCGACGGGGACGCCCGCCTTTCTCAACCTCTCGACCCAATAGGCCACATCCTCTTTTGAAAAGATCTCCTCGAGTAGGGGGATTAGCAGGTCTCGGTTTTTTACTCTGTCGTAGTTTGTCTTAAACCTCTCGTCCTCTGCCAAATCTCTCCTCCCTATCGCCTCGCAGAACATTTTCCAGAGGTGGTCGTTTCCCACGGCGAGTATGAAGTACCCGTCTCTGGCCTTAAACGCTTGGTAGGGGACAATTGTGGGGTGTGCGCTCCCCATCCTCTGGGGGTCTCTACCTGAGGCAAAGTAGTACCCCGCCTGGTGGGTTAGAAGCGAAATCGCGCTATCCAGAAGAGCCATGTCGATATATCCGCCGACTCCGGCGTAGAGGTGAGACAGTACCGCGATTACGCAGTACATGCCCGTCACTATGTCGGTTATAGGCACGGCGAATTTTACAGGCGGCCTATCCGGCTCCCCTGTTAAATCCATTAGCCCACTCATGGCCAAGGCTATGAGGTCGTAGCCGGGGAGGTCTCTGTAGGGGCCGTATTGGCCAAATCCGCTGATAGAGCAGTAAATTATGTCGGGGTTAATCTTAGAGATCGTCTTGTAGTCTATGCCCAACTTCTCTGCCACACCGGGCCTAAAAGACTCTATGAAGACCCTAGAGCTTTTTACAAGCCTGTACAAGACCTCTCTCCCCTTTTCCTCTTTTAGATTTATAACAATAGACCTCTTCCCCCTATTAATTGAGGCAAAATAGGCGCTGTACTTCTCGGCGTAGAAAGGCGGCCCCCAATCTCTGGCGTGGTCCCCCTCGGGCGGCTCCACTTTAACAACATCTGCGCCTAAGTCCGCCAACAGCATTGTAGCAAAAGGGCCCGCCATGGCAGAGGTCAAGTCCACAACTCTAACCCCCTTCAGCGGGTAGATAGGCATATGTGTGAATTTTATGTTCTATAAATTGTGTTGACGTATTTTAAGAATAGGCGTGGGGAGTAGGTATGACCCGCGGCGGAGATAGGGCGGCGGAGTGGCCGCCGTTAGTTGTAATATCTATGTCTGCGGTGCTTGCCCTAGTCGTAGTGGCGTTGTTCAATTTTACAGTGCTTGAAGTAAATTCCACGTTTCTAATTGTGCCATGTGGCTCGGTTCTCAAAATTTCGTTTACGCATTCTGTATTTGACCAGCCTGTGGTTATCACTGGGCGAGTGTGCCACAGGTTTTATAATCTCTCAATAGGTGGCAGTGACGCGGTTGTGGAATACTACAGCCAGGGCTGGTCTATGGGTACGGCTTCTACGGACGCTTTATCGTTTTGCACAATGTTAGGCGTAAATATAACAATTAATGAAATAAGTTTATTTTTAAAAAATAATTGTTTAACTATAAGAGTTGTTTGGTAATCACTTTGATAACGCTTGACAAGCTTGTTGTAACCCTACTTCGCAGAAGTATTTCAAGGCGCCTGGGTGGTAGGGGATTTCGCCGCCTAGCGCTATTAGCGCATTATTTAGGTTGGTGTCTTTGGCCGCCGCCACGGACTTCTGAAGTAGGTCTAAGTGTTCAAATACGGCTTTTGTAATCTTGTAGGCCACATCTGCCGGTAGGTCTTTGTGGCATACGAAGAAGTTCCAATATGCCAGTGTCACGGCGTCTTGAGGTGCGTCGTATACGTTTGCGGGTATTACCCCCCTAGCCGCGACGCCTGGGTATTTCTCTGCGTAGGCCTTTATCACGTCGTCGGGGATAGAGATTAACACAATTTGGTCTCCCCGCTGTTTTAGAAGCGCGCTTAGCTCAACTATGCTACCTGTGGGCAATCCGCCCGACCAGAAGAATGCGTCTATGGTCCCGTCTGCAAGTGCCTTAGCGCTTTCCTGTGCACCTAGTTTTTCCCACTTGGCGAAGTCTTTTGCCGGGTCTATGCCGATTAGCTGTAAAACAGATAGCGCGTTTATCTCAGTGCCGCTACCCGGCGCGCCTGTGGAGACCCTCTTCCCTTTCAGGTCGTATATCGTCTTAATGCCCGTGGAGGCCTTTGTGACTATGTGGAGGTAGTTGGGGTACATGGCCCATAGAATGGCTATCGGCGCCGTCTTATTGGCGAATCTTGGATGCTGGCCTGTGTACGCTAGATATGCGCTGTCGGGCAACGTAGTGGCGCAGTACTCCACGCCGCGGTCTCTAATTAGCAAAAGATTGTCAATAGAGGCCGCCGTCTGTATTGCGTTAGCTCTAATATCTGTGTAATTGTTCAAAATAGAGGCAATTATGGACCCGTAGTAGTAGTAGACCCCGCCTATCCCGCCTGTGGCTATGGTTATTCTGGAGACTGTTGGAGCTGGCGTGGTGGTGGGCTGTGTAGTTGCAGTGGTTGGAGATGGGGCAACGGGCGTGGAATTGGTAGTGGGAGGAGGCGTCGACGCGAGCCATACGGCTAGTACTGCGGCGATGATTACAACTACGATTGCTATTAATATACCGATTTTTTTATCCATAGAACGTTGTATTAATATCATATTTAAATGTTGCCGCTATGCCTATTTAATGTATATATAGGGCTCTGTTCTAGAGATATATGAGGTATGCCTTTAATTTAGCTTTAATTGTTAAGGTTCTAGCTATTTTGGGCGCTTTATACCAATTGGCCCTGGTTATATACCCCTATTTTCTTCATGGAGTTCCAATTTTTGACTATACTCAGCTCGTGAGAGCTACTCACATATTTTTTCTCCTCATAGTGGGGTATCTGAGACTTGCTGCTATTCCCCTGCAGTACAGGTTTAGATTAAGCGGGATTGTGCTTTATCTACTTACCTTGCCTTTCTTATTTGAGCTATTTTACATACTTCCACTGCCGCTGTTTGTATTTGCCGTTGCTGTTTGGCTTTTGGCTTTTATGCCAGTGTGCATTAGGTACGTCGCCGCGGCGCTTGGAGTAGCCGCGTTAGCTCCCTACATCTACATAGTTGTCAACTATCAAGAGCTCATATACCGGGCTATTACGCCATACCCCCTTGACGTACTGATGGGATGGATTGAGCTTTTCCTAGTGGCTGGGCTAGTGTATAGGTTTATAGGGCCTGTACTACCCGGCCTTGTATATGTCTTCATGCTGTACACGCGGTACGGCTCTTCTCTGCCAGGTCAATGGGCCTCTCCGGGCCTGCCTCTAGACCTGATTATAGCAAAGATATACATAGAGACCGAGGCGGCGCTGTGGGGCATAGTTACAAACGTCTCAGTTATGTACATAGCCTACTTCATGATTTTCACCGCCCTCCTGGCCGCCTTGGGGTTTGGAGAAGAGGTGGCTAGAATTGCTATGAAGTTCATTGGTAAGAGGCCTTGGGGCGTGGGAAACGCCGTAGTGGCCGCGGGTGCTATGATGGGCATGGTGTCTGGCTCCGGCGCCGCCGATACGGCGTTCATAGGCGGCACTTTTAAAGATTTGTTCAAGAGGGCTGGCTATAGCCCCTATGTGGCAGCTGGCCTTGTTGCCAACGCGGGTACTTTGGCGATAATTACCCCGCCGATTATGGGCTCCGCCGCGTTTATCATGGTGGAGATCCTCGGCATTCCGTACCTCTGGGTGATAGTAATGGCGATAGTCCCAGCGCTCCTCTACGCCTGGTCTATTGCCTCCTACAACAGGTATTATGCAAAGGCTGCGAATTTGAGGCCTGTGGAAGTGGAGGTAAGCGGGTTGAAGTACTACGTATTTGCCCCCATCGCCCTTATTGTAGCACTCATAGCGCTTGGATTTTCCGTTAGGCTGTCGGTTACCGTGGCCATATTTTTCACAATTGGCATGGCCTTAGCCCTTCCCTCGTTTAGGCCTAGGGCTACGCGTATTTGGAGCGGCTTGGCCGAGGGCATTTTGTCTCTTGCGCCTATTGGGACATCCATCGCCATGGCCAACGTCATGATGAGCATGGTAGTGCTCTCGGGCCTTGCCAACACTTTCTCACAAGCGCTCCTCAATATAGTTGCCAATAACTTGCTGGTGGCGATCCTATTTGCCTCAGTTTTCACGCTCATAATTTCGCTTGGCATGACGCCGACGGCGGCTTACGTCTTGTCGTCCGTGCTCCTGGCGCCCGCTTTGATAAAGCTTGCCGAGGTCTCGGGGGTCCCCACTATTGTCGCAACTCTAGCAACGCACATGTTCCTCTTCTACTACGCCATGATGGCAGACATAGACCCATTTACAGGCCTGTCCACCTACGCCGCCGCCGGGGTCTTTGGCCTTAGGCCCATAAGAGTAGGCATTAGGGCCATATCCGTAGCCGCGGCTAAGTACTTCTTCCCACCTCTCTCCCTAATATCCTACAATGCCGCCGCTATCTATGTTTTGCCAATACTTTTAACATCGCCTCCGCTGACGGCGGCCTACTTAATAGGCGTGAGAGTGGCCGCGGTGGCCGCCGGGGTCTGGCTACTCTCAATCGCAAACGCCGGATTTTACAGAAAGCCGCTACCCCTAGTTGCCAGACTCATAATAGCGGCGCTGGGCATCGCCATGATAATACCCAACGAACTAGTAAACCTAGCCTCCTTCGCCCTGGCTCTAGCAATACTAAGGCTGAGGTATTAGGAAGACTTCGAGCAAACCCACCTACCTCTTTGCCTCTCTTATGAGCCACCTGTGAAACGCCGTAGTTGTGAGCTCCGGGTGGAAGGCCGTGGCCAAGATTGAGCCTTGTCTCGCTGCGACGTAGACTTCGCCGTAGTCGACGTGCCGCAGGGAGGCCAGGGGCTCCACCGAGGGGCCTATCTTCACCACCGCAGGCGCCCTTATAAACACGGCGTTGACTTTCCCAAAACCCCTTACCTCTAGCTCTGTCTGAAAGGACTCCCGCTGGCGTCCAAAGGCGTTTCTAACCACAGACACGTCTAAGAGGCCGAGGAGGCTCTGCCCAGTCTTGCCCACCCTCCTGTCCACGGCCTCCTTGGCCAAGTATATCAGCCCGGCGCATGTGGCAAGGATGGGCAACGCCGCCTTTTTAATGTTGTCTTCAAGCCCCTTGGCCCTGGCGAGTTTGCCTATTGTGGTAGACTCTCCGCCGGTTAAAATAAGCGCCGAGATGTCCGCGAGGTCTTGCGCCTTTTTCACCTCCACCGCCTTCACAGAGACCCCCAGCTCCGCCGCGGCCTTTTCTAGGGCGTAGCGGTGCTCCTCTACGTCTCCCTGGAGGGCCAATATGCCAATTTTCATACTCCGCGGGTCTGGAGGAGCTCCTCCGGCTTAAGCGTCCTTATGTCTATCCCCATCATCGCCGCCTTCTCGCTCACCATTTTCTGCGCCTCCACCACGGTCTCGGGGTCGTCCCAATACGCCGTGGCCAAGACTATGGCCTCGGCCCTCCTCTCGGGGTCCTGGCTCTTGAATATGCCCGAGCCCACGAAGACGCCGTCTGCCCCCAGCCACATCATAAGCGCCGCGTCCGCCGGCGCGGCTATGCCCCCAGCCGCGAAAGTGATGACAGGCACCCTCCCCATGTCCGCCGTCAGCTTCACGACCTCGAGGGGGACCTGGCAACGCCTGGCGTAGTCTCTGAGGTACTCCTCGTCGTCTCTATGCGCCGTAAGGTCCCTCACCGCGCCGTATATGGCCTTGAAGTGCTTCACCGCCTCAGCCACATTCCCCGTCCCCGCCTCCCCCTTGCTCCTAATCATTGACGCCCCCTCTGAGATCCTCCTTAAGGCCTCGCACAGCTCCCTCGCCCCGTTTACAAAAGGCGTCTTAAACAGCCACTTGTTAATGTGGTGTTGCTCATCTACGGGAGTCAAGACCTCCGACTCGTCTATCAAGTCGACGCCTATCTGCTCCAAGAGGACGGCCTCGTAGAAGTGGCCAATCCTCACCTTGGCCGAGACGGGGATGGTTATGGCGTCCATCACCTCCTCGATCACCTTCAAGTCGGCCATCCTAGCCACGCCGCCGGCCTTCCTAACGTCGTAGGGCAACTTGTCGAGCACCATGACTCCCACAGCCCCGGCCTCTTCTGCCACTTGTGCCTGCTCCACGTTTGTCACATCCATGATAACCCCCCTCCTGAGCATTGCGACAAAGCCCAACTTGACCAGGGGAGTCCCCACCGCCAAGGGCACCTCCGCCGGGTGCCTAAAGCCGGCCTCCCTAAGCCTATCCCTCGCCTCAGCCAGCCTATAGAAGAAGTCCCTAATCTTTTCCAGCTCTACCACCGCGGGGACAATCGACATATGTGAACAAGGTGTTCCCTATAAAAACATTATCGCGTCGCGGAGCCCGCAGATTCCCTCCCCTTTCCGGGGGGACATCTCTACGGGCCCCAGGGCTGTCGGCGGCGGATTCCCTCCCCGTTCCGGGGGGACACATCCGCCTGCCTCACACATAAGAACTTTGTCCATCTTTATAAGCCTTAGTGATTGTCTTTGTAGACGAGAGTGGGGTAAAATCCCTCTGCCACTGCGTGGCGCTTGGGGCTGTGGCATTTCAGCCGCGGCCAGGCGTGTCCTACCTAGAGCTGGGCAGACACCTCGTGGAGGGTATTAAGAGGATGTTGCGCGTGGGCGGGGAGCTGAAGTGGCGCGGCGTGGTTAGGAGGGGTAGGCCGGAGACTGTCCTCGCCCTCATTCAAGCCGCGGCTGAGGTGAGGTACTCGGCGTTTCACTATACGGGCGAGGCAGAGCTGGCGGCTAGGCTGGAGGAGCTCGTCCGGGGGGCCGACTTAGTGGTGTTGGACAACCAGCTGTTGCCCAAGGGCCTTAGGCTTGGGGTTAGGACCGTTGAGCGCGACTCTCGCCGAGTTCCCGGCATTCAGCTCGCCGACGTGGTGGCGGGCTACGCACGGCAGGCGCTGTGCGAGCGGGACTAGGAGTCCAGCAGGGTGCTCATGGCGTTGGGCGGCCAGAAGGCGCAGTCTTTGAGGTAGAAGTGTAACCTAGTCCAGAAGCTTAAGACGTAAAGTCCGTTGCTTTGACACTCTCTGCTATGAGTTTTTGCGCCAAGCCTTGTCCACGGCGGCGGTTAGGCTTAGGACGCCTTAAGCGAGGAATTTTCTTCTAGGCTGTGGAACACCGGGGCGGCTGTGTTAAAAGTTTATATATGTGTGGGTGTGGGGGCTCATGTCGTCTGCTGCAGTCAGGGTTGTGGAGAAGCAGTTGGATGAGATTCTAGCTATTGCGAAAAATCCGGCGCAGATTAGGAACGCGGGCACTTTGGCGCATGTGGACCACGGGAAGACCACCACCACGGACTCTCTGCTCATGGGTGCTGGCCTTCTGTCGCCTAAGGTGGCGGGCAAGGCCTTGGCGATGGACTACGTCCCCATCGAGCAGTTGCGCCAGATGACGGTTAAGGCGGCTAACATCTCGCTGTACTTTGAGTATGGGGGCAAGCCCTACTTGATTAACTTCGTCGACACGCCGGGCCACGTGGACTTCACAGGCCACGTCACTAGGTCGCTGAGAGTCATGGATGGGGGGCTTGTGGTGGTGGACGCAGTGGAGGGGGTTATGACGCAGACGGAGACTGTGGTGAGGCAGGCCCTTGAGGAGTACGTGAGGCCTGTCCTCTTTATAAACAAGATCGACCGCCTCATCAAAGAGCTCCGGCTCTCGCCTCAAGAGATACAGCAGCGGATATTGTCAATTGTCAAAGACTTCAACGCGTTGATCGACATGTTTGCCCCACCCGAGTTTAAAGACACGTGGAAGATTGACCCGGGGAAGGGCCAGATGGCGCTGGGCTCGGCGTTGCATAAGTGGGGCATCACGATCCCCATGGCGCAGAAGGCTGGGATTAAGTTCAGCAACATAGTGGACGCCTATGAGAAGGGCTATGTGGACAAGCTTGCTGAGGAGTTCCCCTTGTACAAGACCCTCCTCACCATGATCATTGAACACGTGCCTCCGCCGAACGTGGCGCAGAAGTATAGAATTCCCAGGCTTTGGCGCGGCGACTTGAACAGCGAAGTGGGCAAGGCCCTCCTAGAGGCTGATCCAAACGGCCCCACCGTCATTGCGGTGAGCAAGGTTAACAAGGACCCGCACGCCGGCTTAATTGCCACAGGCCGCGTCTTCTCTGGCACAATTAGAGAGGGCGACGAGATCTACATAATTGGCAGAAGGCTGAAGAAGAAGGTCCTCCAGACCTACATCTACATGGGCCCCACGAGGATAATTGTCCCCTACATGCCCGCGGGCAACATAGTGGCGCTCATGGGCGTAGACGAGGCGAGGGCGGGCGACACCCTCGTCACGCCCTCTCTCGCGGATATACCGCCCTTCGAGAGGATGAGGTACATATCTGAGCCCGTGGTGACTGTGGCCATTGAGCCCAAGAACCCCGCCGAGTTGGCCCGCCTCGTCGAGGCTTTGAAGGACTTGGTAATCGAGGACCCAACCCTCGACCTCAAGATCGACCAGGAGACTGGGCAGATACTCCTATCGGGCGTTGGCACCCTTCACTTGGAGATAGCCACGTGGTTGCTCAAGGAGAGGACTAAGGTGGAGTTCTCAGTGTCGCCGCCGTTGATACGCTTCAGAGAAACGGTGAGAGAGAGGTCGCAGGTCTGGGAGGGCAAGTCGCCGAATAAGCACAACCGTCTCTACTTCTATGTGGAGCCCCTCGACGAGACCACCGTCGAGCTGATCGCCACGAGGGAGATTACAGAGGAGCAAGACCCCAGGGAGAGGGCGAAGATCCTCAGAGAGAAGGCCGGCTGGGACACAGACGAGGCCAGGGGGGTCTGGGCCATCGACGACAGGTACTTCAATGTAATCGTGGACAAGACCACTGGCATCCAGTACTTGAGAGAGATTAGGGACTACATTGTACAAGGCTTTAGGTGGGCCATGGAGGCCGGGCCGCTGGCGCAGGAGCCCATAAGAGGCGTGAAGGTCGTCTTGGTAGACGCCGTGGTGCACGAAGACCCTGCCCACCGCGGACCAGCGCAGATTATGCCGGCGACGAAGAACGCCATCTTCGCCGCATTCCTCTCCGCCAGGCCCACTATACTGGAGCCGCTGGTTAGGCTAGACATCAAGGTATCCCCGGACTACATCGGCGCGGTCACCTCAGTCATAAACAAGCACAGGGGCAAAATCCTCGACATGACGCAGCAGGAGTACATGGCGTTTCTAAGGGCCGAACTGCCCGTGCTGGAGTCTTTCACAATAAGCGACGAGCTCCGCGCCGCTGCGGCTGGGAAGATCTTCTGGTCAATGCAGTTCTCCAGGTGGGCGCCGTACCCAGAGTCCATGCTCGCGGACTTCGTAAAACAGCTCCGGAAGAAGAAGGGGCTGAAGGAGGAGATACCGAAGCCCACGGACTTCGTGGAGGCTTTTTAGTCAGCTTAGAAACACCTCTTCACCTCTCGCGTCACGGCCGTTTCATCACCCTTTTGGCAGAACTGTTTTAAATAGAAATTTTTTGTTATGCCATGTCAATAAGGGCCTTATTGGCAGTGCTCATAGTCGTCGCCGTGTTGATAGTGGCCTTTTTGGCTCTTCAATCCCTTCAACAGCCGCCGAAGAGGCTCGTCATCGTCGGCCCGGCTGGGATCAGCGACTTGGGGAATGCGCTTGCGAAAAAGTTCAGCGAGAAGTACGGCGTCAACGCCACCTTTGTGCCCCTGGGCGGCGCGGTGGAGATGGTGAACGAGCTTGTGCGCGCTAAGGACAACCCGCCGTGGGACGTGGCCATCGGTGTGCCGGAGTTCTACTACACCGTGCTCATAGACCAGGGGGTCTTGTACTGCCCTGGGCTAAAGGTGGAGGGCGTGCCGGCCGAGGAGTTTTGGGACCCCCACGGCTGTGTGTACCCCCTGGACAAGTCATACATAGGCATTGTCTACAACGAGTCGGCCTTGGCCAAGCTCGGCCTACCGCCGCCGCAGACCCTCGACGACTTGTTAAAGCCTGAGTACAAGGGGCTTATCACCTACCCCAACCCCGTGCAGTCGGGGACCGGCCTCGCCGTCTTGTCGTGGATTATATCTGTCAAGGGCGAGGAGGAGGGGTGGCGCTTCTTGAAGCAGCTCGCCGGGCAAATAGCCAAGGTGGGGTACCCCAGTGGCTTTACTTCGCTTAGGAACGCCTTGAAGAGGGGGGACGTGGTCATTGCCCTCTCATGGTACAGCCACGCCATTGACCCAGGCACGCCCCACATGAGGGCCGCCACGTACAGTGCGTTTTTGTACAGAGAGGGGGTGGCCGTGTTGAAGAACGCCAAGAACCGCGACCTCGCCGTGGAGTTTGTAAAATTTGCCTTGAGCAAGGAGGGGCAGGACTTGGTCGATCCCTACAACTACATGTTGCCAGTCCGCCCAGACGCCGTGGTGGAAAACAACAAGGGGTTGCCCCAGCCTCAGACAGTTGTGGTGTACAACCCCGCCCTGGGGTCTAAGGCCGACGAGTGGAGGCTTAGATGGCAGAGAGAGATAGCCTCCGGGTAATCCCACTCCTTTTTTTGACGGCTTTTCTCGCCCCGTACCTCATCCTACTCGCCAGATACGGCATAGCGTTTGCGGTAGACGAGTACACGCTCTGGGTTTTTTTCTTCACGCTGGCCCAAGCGCTGGCCTCGGCGGTCTTCTCAGTGGCGGCTGGGCTGGCCCTACTGCCCGTATATGTGAGGTTGCCGGCCTTGAAGCCCGTGGTCATGGTGCCCTTCTTTGCCCCCGCCCTTTCCACAGTGGACGCGCTTATCCGCATGTTGGGCGACGTGATGTACAGCCCCTGGGGCATAGTCATTGCCCACGTGGTCTACTACGCGCCATACGCGGCCCTTCTGATGGAGTCAAATCTGCGCTCGATCCCCGCCGACATTTTAGACGCGGCGGAGATATACGCCAGACGCCTCTCGACGAAGGCCAGAGTCATATTCACAGAGCTGAAGCCCTCCCTGGCCTACTCCTTTTACACAATCTTTGTGTTTAGCTTTCTCACATTTACCACGCCTCTCCTCCTCGGAGGACGCTATCCAACGCTAGAGCTCTTGGTCTACCTATACGCCACCTCCTTTGCCTCAACTCAGCTTGTGTCAACCGTGGTCCTGATCACGCTCCTCTCCTCCCTAACCCTAGCCCTTCCCTTCTTCAAACTGCCCACGTTGCCGCCAGCCGAGCCCTCGCCGCGGGCCCCGAGGCTGGGCCTCCCCGCCGTGTTGCCCTCGCTGCCCCTCGCCCTCTTCTACCTAGCGTTGGTGGTCTACCTAGTCCTCCCAGCGGCGTCTCCCAGGGGGCTAGAGGGGGCGTGGACGCCGTTGGCCAACAGCCTACTGGTAGCGCTGGCCTCCTCAGCCATTTCGCTAGCCCTCGCAGTGTCCTTCCTCTTCTCGGACGTAGTGGGCTCTAAGTTGCCTGCGGTCTCCTACGTCGCCGCCATTTCACTTTCGAAGAGCCTTTTCGCAATAGGCTTTTTCCACTTGGCCCAGCCCCTCTACGGCACTCTGCTAATCCTCCTCGTGGCCCACGTGTTCGTAATCACGCCCCTCGTCTACTCCATCGTCAAGCCTGCCTTTGAGAAAATTAGGCAAGACGCCAGAGAGGCTTGTCTACTCTACCTAGGGCCAGTCAAGTGTGTGGCTAGGATTCTCTCGGAGGCTCTGGGCCCCACAATTGTCCAGGCGTGGCTCGTGGCCTTTGCCTCGTCGATATCTGAGACGACGCTCGCCTTCATTTTGACCACCGGCGCCGCCTCCACGCTGTCGGCGGAGGCCGCCAGGCTTTTGACCTCGCGGGCCCCAGACCTAATTGAGACAGGGCACTTTTACTCGTCGCTTATGGCAGTCATTGTCTTGGCAACTCTGGCCCTCTCAAGGCTTGTAAAAACCAAGCCCTACGCCTTCTGAGGAAAGCAGACCCCCTTGGAGACCTTAAAGCGTATTGTAGACGAGGCCGGGGGCTTGGCCAAGATGAGCCGCACGGCGGCTTCGCCCACCACTGCCACTACCTCGTATCTCCCAGCCCTGTACCACACGCCGACCACCTTCCCCTCGAGCGGGCCCTCTCCCTCCACGTCCCAGGGGCGGAAGTAGAGGTACCCACACGGCGCCTTTAACACGTTGGAGTAGCCCAAGAGCTTGGCCACGTGGGGAGAGGGCGGGTTTTCAAAAAGCTCAGCCGCCTTGCCCTCAGCCGCCACTTTGCCCCCCATGACCACCACCACCCGCTCTGAGATGTAGGTGGCCTCCTCGAAGTCGTGTGTGACGTACAGCACGGTCCTCCCACTCGCCACCTCGTATATGTAGGGCAGAAGCTCGTTTTTAAGAGGCGCGTCGAGGGCCGTGAGCGGCTCGTCTAAAAGGAGCACCTCGGGCTCCACCACGAGGACCCTCGCCAGCGCCACCCTCTGCTGCTGTCCTCGGCTAAGCTCAGAGGGGTACCTCCCCTCAAGCCCCCCAAGCCCCATCTTCTCAAGGACGCGCCTCGCCTTCTCAAACGCCTCGCTCTTCCCCACGCCGCGGGAGAGGAGGGGCTCAGCCACGTTTTCCAACACGGTTAGAGAGGGGAAGAGGGCTGGGCTTTGAAACACGACCCCCACCCCCCTGGCCCACGGCGGCTTGTAGGTGACGTCTTTCCCGCCAATGTAGACCCGCCCCTTGTCGGGCCTGAGGAGCCCCGCCACTATCCTCAAAAGCGTGGACTTGCCGCTCCCAGAGGGGCCTAAGACGGCGATGCGGTCCCCCTTCTCTATCTCTAAGTCGATGGGGCCGAGGAAAAATCCGCCGAGTCGCTTCTCGACGCCTCTAAGCGATATGGCCATTACTTTTTCGCGGCCTTCACCCGGAGGATCCCAGGCGCCGTGATCACCTCCTTGACCTCGTATCCCACCTCCTCCAAGAGGCAACGGGCGCCCGCGGCGGTGGCCTTCACGCTCTCTACCCCGTACCCAACTCCCACGGCGTCTACGACGAGCTCGTCTTCAGAGGCCTTTACGTCAAACCTCTTGGCGGGTATCACCTTTGAGAAGTAGGGGACTAGGGAAAGCGCCGAGTCCAAACCGCCGTATACGGCCTTGATGTAGCTCGCCAACATCTTCCCGGCCTCACACCACGCCTTTTCTACCACCTCGGGGCTCTCTTTGTACATGTCGGCGACCATTTTGTCCAAGAGGCGCCCGGGCACCGGCACCACCTCCAGCTCCACCATGACCTTGTAAAACTCCGCAATCTCCCTAATCTGCTGGACTTTAAAGCCCTGTTGCACCAGCTCTAGGCCCGTGGCCAGTATCTGGTTCGCCAAAGCGTACTGCGTCATGCCGAGGGACTCGGCCACTGCGGCTAGGCGCTCTGCGACATCTTTAGCCACAGCTATATTCACCCGGTCCTTCTTCTGCTGACTCACATGTTAAAAATCGGGCGCCTTATTAAATTTTATGTCTATTATGCCATAGGTGTAGTCACAGAGATGTACAAAGGGGATATATAGGAGGCGTATATTAACATGTGCGCCTAAGAGCCAAGTACCTTCTGGCGGGGGATTTGGAGCTGGTCGAAAACGGCGTAGTGGAAGTGGACGACCAAGGCGTAGTAGTAGGCGTGGGGAAGTACACCGGGGGCGTCGCCGCCAATTTGGGAAACGTGGTGTTGATGCCCCAGCTCCTCAACGCCCACGTCCACGTGCTAGACGCGGTTATGGCTGACCGCGACGACTTATACATTGACGACCTCGTGGGGTGGCCCCACGGCGCAAAGTACCATGTGGTTAAGACCCTCGTGCGCAGGAGGAGGCACATCCCCCTCCTAAGGGCAGTGGCTAGGCGCATGAGAAGCTACGGCGTCGGATGCGCCGTGGTCTACGCGGAATACGCCGCGAGAGACGTCGAAGAGGTATTCCGCGGGGAGGGGATAGAGGCGTTAGTGTTTCAAGAGGCCCACGGAGACTTCCCCGACTACCCCCACGTCCAAGTGGCCTCTCCTGTGGACCACCCAGTGGACTACCTGAGGGAGCTCAGGAGGAGATACGCGCTGGTGTCTACCCACGTCTCAGAGACAGAGGACTGCCACGAGGCAGGCGACTTGGCCCTGGCACTGGAGGCCCTAGACGCAGACGTCCTAGTCCACTTAGTCCACATCACGCCGGAGGAGGCGGCGGCCATTCCGCCGAGCAAGGCCGTGGTGGTGAACCCAAGGGCAAACGCGTACTTCGTGGGCAAAGTGGCCCCCATCCCGTTGCTCCTACACCTCAAGCCCCTCCTCGGCACAGACAACGTCTTCATGAACGAGCCAGACCCGTGGGCCGAGATGAAGTTCCTCCACGCCTACGCCGCGGCGGCGGGATGGAGGCTGGGGGAGAGGGAAATATTGTCCATGGCCACCGTGTGGGGGTGGGAAAAGCTCAAGTGTCCACCTCCCATAGAGGCTGGGCAGAAAATGCGGGCCCTTGCCGTGGCCGCGCCCTACGCCGGGGACAAGGTGTTGAAGTACCTCGTGAAGAGGGTCTTTCACCGGGATTTAGTGGCCTTCGTTGAGGGGGCTAAGATTCTGCCTGTTTAAACCTCTTGTGCAAGAGGGGGGCCGCGACGCCTAGGGAAATCGCGGCGAGGGATATCGCCGCATCTCTTGCGTTGACTAAGGGGTCCAGCGACGGGGCTGTAAGAAGGCTTAACAAAATCAGAGCGCCGAGGGAGACGGCCAAGGCGCTTAGCAGGTAGACGAGGGCTTTGCTCATGGCAGAGGGCACACACCCCTATTTATTAGTTTCGGAAAAGCTTATATCCCAGTTCGGCGTCGCCGTTGTGATAATGTGCGAAAACCTCGGCCGGAGATACGGCGACGTCTGGGCCCTCAAGGGGGTCAGCTTTGAGGTGGGGAAGGGGGTCGTGGCGGGGGTGCTGGGGCCCAACGGCGCTGGGAAGACCACCCTCGTCAGAATACTCACCACGGAGCTCATGCCGTCGGAGGGGAGCGCCCTCGTGGCGGGGCTCGACGTGGTAAAAGAGGCGGAGAAGGTGAGGCGAGTAATCGCCGCGGTGCCCCAGGAGGCTAGGCCAATAGACTTCTTAACCCCCTACGAGTTTGTATACAGCTACCTACTCCTCAGGGGGTACCCCAGGCGGGAGGCGAAGAGGAGGGCTGAGGAGGCCCTCAAGACGTTTGGCCTCTGGGAAGTGCGAGATAGAGAGATAGACACTCTGTCTGGGGGCATGAAGCGCAGAGTCCTCGTGGCCTCGGTGTTCGCCGCCGATGTGGACGTGGTGTTTCTCGACGAGCCGACCACGGGCCTCGACGTGTACTCCCGACGCGTGGTGTGGAACGCCGTCTCTGAGATGAAGAGGCGCGGCGTCGCCGTCCTACTTACGACGCACTACGTGGAGGAGGCGGCGGCGCTAAGCGACGTGGTCGTGGTAATAAACAGGGGCAGAGTGGTGGACATAGCGCCGCCGGGGGCGCTTGTGGAAAAGGTGCCGGGCCGCTACGTCGTAGAGGTCTACGGGGCCGACGGCGCCGTGGCGGAGAGCAGGGCTAGGATAAAGATCGGCGACCGGGTGCTGTACTACGTGGACAGCCCGCCCCCGCTTGCTGAGCCTAGGAGGGCGAAGATCGTGGTTAGGCCAAAGTCGCTCGAAGACTACATCTTGATAAAAGTGGGAGAGGTAGAGGGGGGAGAAGAGGGCTATGAAGACAATTAGAGACGCGTTGGTCATAGCCTGGATCAACGGCTGGATAGCGGCCACGAGGGGCTGGATATGGGTAGTGGCAAGCTCCGTAAGCCCGTTGTCCTTCCTCGTCATCTTGGCCATATACGGCGGCGTAGAGGGGCTCCGGTGGGGAGTATTGGGGAGCCTGGTCTGGACCATCGCCTCCAACGGCATCTCGCTCATGGGCGACGCCGCGTACTACCGCCTGGGCATTAAGTACCAGTCCATGCTCACCGCGGCGCCGGTGTCGCCCATTGGATACGCCATCGGCCTTGCGCTAAGCGCCTTTGTCTTCGCCACCCCCACGCTGGCCTTTTACATTGCCGTAATCGTATGGCTAGGCGTTCCGCTGGCAAGCCCCTTGGCGGCGTACGCCCTGATCACGCTCTGGCTGGCCTCCGCTGGCCTCGGCTTCACGCTGTCCGGCTTTATGAGACACATGAGGTATGCGTGGTCCCTCCCCCAGATACTCACCGCCGTGTTCACCGTGGGGGCCCCAGTCTACTACCCCGCCACCGTCTTGCCCACGCCCTACCTAGGCGTAGTGGTGCCCACAGGCGCCGCGGGGATACTGCTTCAAGCTGCCGCAGGCCTAGCCGACTACCCTGCAGACCTACAAGCCGCGGCCGCCCTCGCCCTAGCTCTACAGAGCATCTTGGGGCTATACCTACTGGCAAAAGTGGCCAGGTGGAGACAACAATAGCGCATCCGACCTCCTCCGCCTGGGCGTCCCCCTATTGATGTGTCAACCCTAGCTCGACAAGCCCTATTCACCCACGTGTTAGATGTAGACCGGCTGGACGCCGCCTGACTCTGCCACTACCTCTATCTCCACGCCTATGTAGTACGACTTAACAGTCACTTTCACATATGGGGGATTTACCGCTACCTTTACCTTTTCTAAGAGGTCTACGGCCAGCTCCTCGTGGAGGATCTCTCTTCCCCTGTAGGAGTCCACCATCTTCTTGAACTCCTCGATGGCGAGGACGGCGCCGCGGGGTATGTACTCCACAGAGACCTCAAACGCGTCTACCGCCTTGCTGATTGGGCACACAGACTCGCCCCTAGTCCTGAGGCGCACGAGGCTCGGAGACTTGGAGACCTTGAGCATGGCCAAGAGAAATCTCGATATATTTAAGGCAACCTTATAAGATAAGAGAGCGGCGTGGCCCAGGCCGTGTGCGTTGTGGAGAAGTGGAGGGAGGATCCCTTCTACCACGTAATCAGGGGTTGACGGCCTACCTCTTGTATCACCACGGGGTCAAGCGCCTCGGTGAGGGCGTTGAGAAAGTTGCGAGAGGTGTCAACCGCTACTCGGCTCAGGCACCCCCCTCGGCGACTCCCCACTTGAACCCATTCTTAGAAAACCACGACTTAGACAGAGCGGCCTCCATCCTAAGCCCCGACGCCGTGGCCATGGACTACGCCCTCATATACTCACTGCCCGGCGTCCCCTCAGTCTACACGGGGGGGGGGGGGGGAATGCGGCGAGGTGGGGCGCGCCGAGGATTACACAAATAGGGAGCCCTTCCCCGGCTGCGGAGGCCACCCGCTGAGGAGCTTTCTCGCCAAGCTCTTTGCCGCGAGGAAGAGGCTGGGCCTCTCCGTGGGGCCTGCATACGCCTACACTAGGCGGGGGAGGCTTGTGCTGTGGAGGGGAGACGTGGAAGTGGAGGTGGAGAGGGGGCGGGCCGTGTTTGTGGCCCTCGGGGGCTCCTCGGAAATCTTTATATAGGCGGCGTGTGTCGCTTTATGGATTTGGGGTTTAGGGGAGTAACGGCGATATATGGGAGGCCCGGCGCTGGGAAAACGACTTTGGCCATGAGGATGGCCCATGAGCGTTTGCAGAGGGGCGAGAGAGTGCTCTGGGTGTCGCTGTACGAGGATAGAGAGACGTTTTTCAAGAATGCCTCTCTCCTGGGCTACGACTTGTCTAAGGCGGACTTCTGGGACTTCGTCTTCGTCAAAACAGACGCCATGTTGAACCAGATTGTGTCTGCCGTGAGCCAAGAGGCCTACGGCCTAGTGGTAGTGGACTCCATGTCGTCGGTGTTGGAGGGTGCTCAGGCGAGGGAGTACTTGATCAACGCCGTGTACAGAGTCTTCAGGCCCGCAGGCGTGGACTTGGTGGCGATAGCCGAGGAGGAGTCGGCTACCCCCCTGGATTACGTGGTTGATAACTTGCTCCGCCTAGAGATGAGGCTGGCGAATGGGGTCACCGAGCGGCGCATGTACGTTGTCAAGTCCCGCGGCCGCCGGGCTGGGTACTACGTGGAGTTTGACATACTTGAGGGCAGGGGGCTCGTCTTCATAGATGAGTTGCCCAAGCCGGCCGCTAGGGGCGGCTTTGAGGTCTGGAGCGACGCCGTCTTCCAGGCCGTGGGGCCCATTAAAGGCGGGTGCGCGTACCTCTTCCTGGGAGGCGTGCTGACCCCGCTCTTGGCCAAGGCCGCCGCAGATTTGTCTAAGGCGGGGCTGAAGGTGTTGTACAGAGTCCAGGGCAAAGACGCCGAGTCGGTGAGGCGCCTCGTGGAGAAGTTTGGGGGTAAGGCTGTGGTGCAAAGCGCCTCGCCTCGGCCGCAGAGCTACTTTGCCCACGTCATGTCTCTCTACGAGTCGCTCAACGAGACTGGGGCAGACGTGGTGGTGTCAGATGGCGTGGACTTGGAGTTCCTCCTCTACGGCAAAAAGGCCCTTGACATGAACCTGCACGAGGTCCAGGAGCTGAGGGGGCTGGGGGTGGCACTGTTGATTGGGATGAGCAGGGACAGGGGGCTGAGGCATGCGGCAGACGCGGTGGTGTCCATACGAGGTGGGGAGGCCGTGGTTCACACGCCGGAGGGTCGGCGGATTTGCAAAGTGGAGCACGCCCCAGAGCCGGCCCTGGCCTGCTAGCCCGTGTGCATTAGGGTAGAGGGGAGGGCGTATCTAAATGGGAAATTTACAAGAGTGAGAATAGGCGGCGAGGGTTGCAGAACTGTGCAGTACTCCAACGACTTCTTGATTCTCCCCGGCATGGTGGACGTCCATGTGCACTTCAGAGACTGGGAGCTGGCGTACAAGGAGACGCTGGCTGGGGGCGCCGCCGCGGCGCTGGCGGGAGGCGTCGTGGCCGTAGGCGACATGCCTAACACAAGGCCGCACATAAGGACCGCCGAGCTGTACCAGAGGAGGCTGAGGGAGGGGGCCTCCCTCCCCATAATCTACAGACTGCACATGGGGGTCCCCGGGGACCTCGCAGAGCTCGACTTGGCGAAGCCCCGCTCTGTAAAGATATACCCAGAGGACATAGCCCAATTCGGCTGGCAACACGTGAAAGGCCTCCTGCAGAAGTGCGCCGAGCTGGGCTGCGTCGCGGTGTTCCACTGCGAAGACCCCCAGCTCTTTAGAGGCGGGGAGAGGCCTCCCGAGGCCGAGCGGCTGTGCGTCGAGAAAGTCCGCGCCCTGGCGGCGGAGACGGGGGCCAGGGTGCACCTCACCCACGTCACATTGGCCGAGACTGTAGAGGTGGCGAGGGGGTGGGCCACCGTGGACGTAACCCCCCACCACCTCTACCTCGACACAGAGAACTGCAGAGACAGGGGGCTGTGCCTAGTCAACCCCCGCCTGAGGACCCCCGACGCCAGGAAGAGGCTACTCGCCGCGCTTGCGGCCGGCCTCGTGGACATGTACGCCACAGACCACGCCCCCCACGCCCCCGCCGAGAAGGCGTCGGAGAACCCCCCGCCGGGTATCTGCAGCCTCGACGTGGCACTCGGCCTACTACTGGCCCTCTGGAAGCGCGGCGTCTTGACCCTAGGCGACGTGGTGCGCCTCTACTCCCACAAGCCCGCCCGCTTCCTCGGCGTAGACGTAGACCCGCTCGCCGGGACCTTCACCCTTGTCAAGCTGGAGGAGTACACAGTCAAGGGCGAGGAGTTTGCGGGCACATGCAAGTTCACCCCCCTCGAGGGGCTCAAAGCGTTTGGCCGCGTAGTGGCCACAGCCGTGCGGGGGGTGGTGTACTTCAGAGACGGCGAGGCGAAGCCCCTCTGGCCTACCGCAGTCTCCCAGCCTCGAGGGACACCTCCTTCCACTTATCTCTAAGGCGTCCCATTATCGTCGGCTCAATGTCTAAGGCCAGCGAGATGTCGACGAGGCGCTGGTAGCGCGCCGCCACGTCGCGGTACCACCCAAGCACCTTCCTATCGCCGCTCCTCATCTTCTCGTGGAGCCTCTCCATCTCCTCAAGCAGGGCCTCGGCCAGCTTCTCAACGACGGCCTTCGCCAGCGGCCTCACCTCCTTGTACTGCGCCTCGCCCAGCTCAACCACGGCCACCTCGAACATGGGCCCTCTGCCCTCCTCTTCCCACCTCCTTATCACGTTCCTCTTAACTGCGTCAACCGCCTTGGCCACTTTGTCCCGCGGAGCCCAGACGAGGAAGACCCCCTCCAAAAGCTCAAGCCCATCCACCATTCTGCCAAGCCTCTTCACAAGCTCTCTGCTGTCAGACTTGATTAATACCAAGAACACTTGGGGCAGAAGACATATAATTTTAAGTGTGATAGGCGGCGGTGATGAATTCGGCAGGAGTTGAAAGATGAACGAACTTAGCCCTGCCTGATATTATACAGATATTATCGATGACGGTAGACTGAAACTTTCAGCCTACCCCCAGGGCCTGTTATATAAACCCATTAGACAAAATAGAGGTGAAAATTGCCTTGGGCACCCCCCTCAGCGCTGTGCCAAAGCCCTGGTTATACTTCGACGTCCCAGCCCTAATTATCAACGCGCTGGAGGCCAAGAGGCGCAACCCCCGCCTAGCGCTGGGATACGAGGGAGAGCTCTGGCTAGACTCCGGGGGCTTCCAAGTGCTGAGAAAGGGCCTCCAACTCGCCGTGGAGGAGGTGGCCGAGGTGTATAGGCAGGTGGAGGCTCAGTACTACCTCTCTCTAGACGTCCCGCCCTCCCCCACCGACCCGTTGGATGTGGCGGAGAAGAAGTTTGAGAAGACCTACCGAAACTGGGTGCGGCTCTCGAGGGCTGTGGAGGGGGTTGTTCCAGTGCTCCACGTCTACCGCGACGAGGGGCTCTTCCTCAAGTACCTGAGGCGGTACCTAGACGCCCCCGTCTTAGCCATAGGAGGCGCAGTGCCCTACGTATTAATTACGAGGGGGGTGCCGCGGGGGTCCAGGGAGTACGCCTTGAGGCTGATAAAGACGGCGAGGGAGGAGTTCAGGGGTAAGCTCCACGTCCTTGGGCTGGGTAGCCCCTCAGTCACGCCGATACTTGAGGCGCTCGGCGTAGACAGCACTGACACATCCACTTGGCGAGTCAAGGCGGCCTACGGCAAAGTCATACTCCCAGGCGGCGGCGAGAGGCACGTCACTGGGAGAAAGGTGAACTTCGGCCCGAAGAAGGCCCTCGAAGAGGAGCTGGAGGAGCTACGCGCCTTCTTGGCCCAGACAGGCTTCCCCGCCCTCACGCCGGACTTCCGCCAGCGCCTGGCGGAGTCTTTTGAATACAGGGCCCTAGTCAACGCGTGGGTGGTGCTCCACAGCCGCACGCCGCCTAGGTCCCCCGCCTTTAGGAAGCTGTACGCCGCGCTGGCGGCGCCGCACAGCGGCTAAATTTATTAAGTGGGCAAAACAGGGTGCCGATGAAGTACAGGCTGATGGACGTCCTCGCCTGTCCCTACGACAAGACCTTCCCCTTGAGGCTGGTGGTGTTAAAGAGGCGGGAGTACCCCGAGCGGCAGTACACATGGCCCCGGAAGCCCTTCTGCGAGGAGTACTGCGCCTACCGCGACTTAAAGATAAGGGACCACCCAAAGCCAGACACACTGCCCTGCGAGGAGTGCCACAAGTGGGAAATTGAGGCGGGGGTCATATACTGCCCCACCTGCGGGAGGTGGTACCCCGTAATAGAGGAGATCCCCAGGATGTTGCCAGACGAGTTGCGTAACGAGAAGGAGGAGCTTGAGTTCCTCCGCTCAGTGGCAGAAGACTTGAAGAAGGCGGCGCCAGACATCGCCGAGAAGATACTACAACAGGGAAAGCCCTTCAACCTATCCACAAGGTAGCTTTCAATAAATTAAATACTGGGAGCAGTTTTATACATGCTCCCAGAGCTTAGCGACTTGGATCTTGAGAATCCGTCCTTCTCTGCCTCTGGGCCTGCGGAGTATACGGTCTCCTTTGGCAGACCCTGCAAGGTAGGTGCAAACGTCCGCGTGGACTCCCTGCTCTTTGCCTGGCCCCGCGTCTTCTCTAGGGCCCTTGTGGCCGTCTACAGGTGCGAGGAGTTTTGGCCTCACTACGATGTGAAGACGCGCGCCGTGTCTGTGGGCAAGTCCATCTACGTAATGGTGGACTCCGTGGCCCGCCACGCCGAGCAGGACGCGGAGACTGTGCCACTGGAGGAGAGCCCACTATGGCGCTACGTGGCCAAAATAGGGGGAGCCGCGTTGTGTAAAACGTTAAGGGAAGTATTGCACATTGAAGCTAAGTGTAAAATATATGGGAGACTTTACTAGACCTTTGTTATTTTGCCGTTTAGCGCGTCTTCGAGTCTCTTCTCTACGTCGTCCCAGTTGACTACGTTCCACCAATTGTCGACGTATGACCCTCTGTCGTTTTTGTATTGCAGATAGTAGGCGTGTTCCCATACGTCGAGCGCTAGCAACACTTGGGCGTTTGCGATGTGCATGAGGTTGTGCTTCTCGATTTGTACGACGAGAAGTTGCTCCGCCTTGGGCTCGTATACTAGGAGGGCCCATCCTATACCCTCTACGTTTTTAGCGGCTTGGCTGAACTCCTCTTTAAATTTCTCGAAGGAGCTGAAGAACTGGTTTATTAGGTCGGCGGTGCGGCCTCCCGGCTTTCCGCCGCCTTTGCCGTGGGGCGCCATGTTTGGCCAGAAGATGCTGTGGAGTATGTGCCCGTTTATGTGGAATGAGAGGTCTCTCAGCACCGCTCTAATGTCTATCTGGGCCTCCCCCTTCCTGAATTTTTCAAGTTTTTCTAGGGCGGCGTTTGCCCCATTGACATACCCCTGGTGGTGCTTCTGGTGGTGTAGCCTCATTATTTCCTCGGCGATGTAGGGCTCAAGGGCGTTGTAGGCGTATGGGAGTGGTGGTAGTGTGTATTGTTTAACCGGCATGACACCCCCTCGTTTGTCGCATTTAAACGTTTCCAACGCCGCTAGTCGGCGGCGAGGGCCTTCTCAACGACCATCGCCCCCAGTGGCGTCGCAAAGATTAACACGGCTACAGAGTGGCCGGGTAGTGGGGCGGCACTGTAGACAAGGGCGCCTCGTCCCATTTCTGCGAGTTAAGTGAGGGGTTGACGTCGCTTATTGCCCGTAGCCAAGTGGACTAACTTGGAGCTGTGGATGCGGAACATCAATAGCATGATTATGAAGTTCATGAATATGCCCAAAACATGGAACAAAGGCCTATCTAGTTGCAGGTGGGGGCAAGGTAGAGACGGCTGATGAACACGTCAAAGCCTGCGGTTTATGCCTGCCTCAAAGTGGTGAGGCCGGTCAAGATTTTGACAGTGGTGGACTTACAGCTCTGTTGGACCCGAGGCGGCCGGAAACGCCGCCTCCTCTACGCGGAAAGTCGCTCCGTCCAGCGCCGCGATGTTATTCACACCTTACACTCTAATGGCCACATTCGGTAGATCAGACTTACCTCTGCTTTGTTTGCCCCTTGCTGCGTTTTCTCTTCTTTTCGCCGAGTTTAAAGTAGGCGTAGAAGCCGTAGACAAGGCCGCCGAATAGGGCCAGTCTCCCCATCCATGCCGCCACAGCCTCGGGGCCAAGGCCCTGCGGTCTCACCACCATGGGGAAGACTCCGACGTAGGGGATGGTCAACGCCACTTTGCCCACTAGGTTGTTGCCCACTGGGGGCTCTCCCACCGCTTGGTCTGGGAGGTTGTTGTTGTCGCCCCAGGTCACCAAGCCGCAACTGCTACCGACTTGTTTGCTGTAGACTCTGTGTATAATCCAGCTACCGGCCCACATGGGGTTCCGGGCCACGTATACCACTATGTCGCCCGGAGAAGCCGTTTCGCATGAAGCCCCTGCCAATATGACAAAGTCGCCGACTCTCAACGTGGGCTCCATTGAGTATGAAGACACCACGGCGATGGGCCACGCCACGCCGGTCACTCTGGCGTAGGCCACTAAGGCCACCACGATGGCTACGAACCAGATGAGGTCCTTGACCCACTCTCTCACGGGCGGGCAGTTGCACCCATATTAAAGTTTAGAGCTGGTACAAGAGCTGGGCCAGCTCCTCTAGGTCTAAGGTCTTCACCACGATCTGCCCCACTCTCTTCACCCCGGCCCTCTTGCCCCACTTAACCTCTATCCCCAGGCCTAGCTCTGGCACTACCACGTCTACTTCAAAGCTGTCTCGCCAGTAGCCCACTCTGTGGCTTCTGGCGAAGTGCATGGCTACGGTTGCCTCCAAGAGCGCGGCTTCGTGCGGGATCTTCGCCCCGGTCCACTTGGCGGCGGCTTGGTAGACCAGTGGGTCTATAAGGTGGATTTTCCTAGGCTTCTTGTAGTCCTCGACCAAGCGGTAGGGGTCAATGTAGTAGAGCTGGCGCAGGAGGTAGAGGGACTCCAATAGGTTGAGGTAGGAGAAGGCTATCTTGTGCGACCGGAGCTCTGCCTCCTTGGCTAAGGCGTTGAGAGAGAAGGGGCTAGGGGCCGCCTCTAGGACCGCCTTGAGGAGGCGCTTCGCGTACGCCTCGCTCCTCTTAAGCCTCGCCAAGTCGAAGGCGAGGGAGGAGATCACCACGTCGGCGGCGTCTCCGGGGTTGCCTGAGGTGGCGCAGTTTACCACGGCGGCGGGGTAGCCGCCGCATTTGAGGTAGAGCTCAAGCGCCTCGGCGAGCTCCGTCCTCCACGCCGTGGGGTCTGCCCCAGGCGGCACGCCTTGCACCTCGGCGAATTTTTTAAAAGAGAGCGGGTACATGACGTAGTCCCGCCCCCACCCCCTCCTGCCTGGGAAAGTCTCCACCTCCCTCTTGGCGTACATGCTCACCGAGCCTGTGGCAATTATCACGTCGTTTCGGAAGTGCCCCTGGTCGAGGTAGAACTTGAGGGCCCTGTACCACTCCTTGGGGTAAGTCACCTCGTCCAAGAGCACCAAGGCGCTCGAGACGCCCCACCTCTTCTTAAGCTTTACAATCTCGCCGAGGACCTCCCCCAGCTCTCTGTGGTCGGCAGCCATTTCGCAGGTGTAGTAGAAAATAGTGCGGGGGTCTCTCCCGCCCTCCACAAGCTTTTTCACGAGCAACTTTAGCAGAGTGGTCTTGCCCACCTGCCGGGGGCCGAAGAGGAAGTGGAGCGCGGGGGGCTTCAGCGAGATTTCGTCAATGAGCTCGGGCCACCACTTCACTGGCTGAGAAAGCCACTTGGCTATGTGGGGGTCCTCCTCGAGCCGCCCCCGCCACCAGGGATTTAAAAATCCATTGGAATTCCAACTTCCAAAAGTTTAAAAGCTTGTTGGAACTCCAAAGTCCTAGAGGTCGTAATACTCTACGTCTCCTCTCTTGATCCGCCTGACGGCACCCCTTTTCACGAGGTATTCCAAGGCCTTTTCCACCTCGGCGGGGTCTGCCCCCAAGGCCGCTACAATATCTCTCGCGGCGAGGGGCCCCCTTGCCCTAATGAGCTCCAGCACGCGGGAGGCCAGTGGGGGTGGACGCGATGTGACATAGCTGTACAGCCACAGGGCCGCTATGATAATTGCGGCAATTAGCCCCACTCTGACAGCTATGGGGGCGATCCTCGGAAACGCCAGCGACGCCGCGGCGACGAATATCACCACCGCGAGGAGGGCCTCTAGGTACCTCATCTCAGCGGGATGACGGGCACCACCTGCCCCCCGCCCCCGCTTATGGCCACAACTTGGACATTGCCAGTCTGCGCTATGTCGCGCAGGCCCATGAGGTAGATGTACAGCTCCGCAAGCCGCGCCGCCTCTGTGGCATTGGCCCCCGCGGCCCTTATCAACATCTCAATGGCGGAGCGAGTGGCGTTTGCCACGAGGAGGATCTGCTGGGCCTGGGCCCTGGCCCTGGCCAGCGTGGCGTTGGCCTCGGCCATTGCGTTTAACACGACGCGGGTGTAGTTGGCCCTGGCAAGCTCCTCCACCCGCTGGCGCTCGAACTGGGCCCTGATGGCGTCCTGCTGGGCGGCTATCTTGCGGTTAATGGCGTCGGTAATCTGCTGAGGCAGGATAAAGTTTTGCACATTTACGTCGAGTATCTCCACGAGGCCCGCCACGGTGGGGTCAGACTCAATGGCCTCTCTATACTGTTGCTCTATCTGCCTCGCGATGACGTCCCGGTTCTCTATGAGGTAGTCCAGCGAGACCTTGGAGATTACGTCCCGGATCAGCTGCCGCGCCTTAGGCACTAACACCTTGTCGTCGTAGTCAACCCCGGGAAACTTCTTCGCCAGCTCGTCGAAGCGGTCGGGGTTTATCTTGTACCGCACCACCATCTCCACGGTGACAGTCACGCCGTCTTTAGTGAGCACGGTGGGCGCGGTGAACTCGTACCGCCCGGCGCCGCGCTCCACGGCCACAAACTCAATCACCTCGACGGCGTAGGTGTCCTCAATCAAGTACGCCCACGGCGCCTTAAAGCCAAACGCAGGCCCCTTCACCGGCTTGCTCATAGTGCCAGTAACGGGGTCCACCACCACTGCCACGACGCCAGCTGGGAGAGTGTAGACAGAGAGGGCGAGCAGTACCGAGGCCGCTAAAAGGCCGAAGATAACCACAGCCACAATAGCCGCCGCCCTCCTCGACGGACCCCTAATTTCAATTGGGATGTGAGCCATGTCTAAACCTGTCTACGGTTATATAAGCATTGTCCTAGCGGTGGAAACCATAATCCATTTGCGATTCGTGTTGATGGCCTTTCTCCTAGGGCGGGGACGAAGTCGATGTGGTCCTTCGGCTTGCTTGTGTTTATGGCGAATGAGCCTTTAGGCGTTGCGCGCGGGGAGTTATTAGGCTAAGCGTCGGCCAGAACACCGGGGCCCTCCTTTCGTAGCCCCGCATGTGGCTCTACAAGGCGTTAAGCCTCTTCAACTACGCCGTAGAAGAGAGGCGATTGCCTTGGTAGAGTAGCCACATACTGTGTTAGGCGTTTAGGGCTTGGCCACTCTTGCTAAGAAGACTTCTACGTTGTGAATTCGCTTGCGGTGGTGTTTATACATGGGCTTTATCTTGAGCACGGCCTTTTCTAAGACGTCGAGGCGGAGGCCCCACTTCTCCACCTGGGCCCTTATGTAGTCGAGGGTGGCCAGCTTGTGGATTGTGTAGACCACGTTGGCCAGCTCCACTGCGCTGCGGAGAAAGGCCACGTCGGTGCCCCGCCCGCTCCAGATGCCGAAGGGCGGGTTTTGAAACGCCACGTCGAAGCGCCTCGCCAGCGGCGGGGCCGTGGCATCTGCGGCGAGGAAGTCCACGTCTAGCCCAAGGCCGGCCGCCGCCTGCTTCGCCACCTCCAGCGCCTCCACGTCGACTTCTATGCAGAGCACCCTCCTGGCCCCCACCGCCGCGGCGGCAAGCGCAAAACGGCCGGTGCCACAGCCAAGGTCCACCACGGAGCCCAACAAGCCGCGCATATACGCGTCCCACACGGCCGTCGCCACAATGGCAGCGTCGGTGGGGTACTGCTCTAGGCGCAACTTAGGCCTCCTGAAGGTGGGCAGTCCCTCGACGAATATCTCAAGCTCCTTCCTACCTTGAAACATTATACACAGCGCGGAGGTGTCTGTGGGCCTTAGCCAACACTCGGCGAGAGCTGTCGTAGGTGAGCCTAGCCAAGGCCTTGTCAAAGGGTAGCCAGGCATAGCCCACGTGCTCCCAGCTCAGCTTCACCTCCCTTGCATGCGCCTTGGCGAGGAAGAAGATCACCTTCTTACGCACCCTCCTGCCGCCCCGGTAGTACACGTACTCCACCTCCTCCCGGAAGCCCTCTACCAACTCCACGTCGAGGCCCGTCTCCTCCTTCACCTCCCTCAGCGCGGTTGCCTCAGGCGCCTCGCCGGGCTCGACGTTGCCCTTTGGGAAATCGAAGTGGCCCGCGGGGTAGTGCAAGAGGAGGTACTCCACTCCGCCTCCCTCGTCGTAGTAGACCACGGCGCCTGCAGACACCTCGTCGTACATACTCTCCTCCAGTGAGTCACATATATAAAACAGTTCGATGGCAGGCGCGTGGAGATCGTGGCCAAAGACGTGGTTAAGTACTACGGCGACTATCCCGCGCTCAGGGGGGTAACCCTCGAAGTTCCGCGGGGCGTGTGGCAGTGCATCGTGGGGCCCTCCGGTAGCGGGAAGTCTACGCTCCTCCACATCATTGGAGGCGTGGACAAGCCCACCAGGGGGACTGTGGAGGTTGCTGGGGTGAGGCTCAACGACCTCGGCGACGACCAGCTGGCCGAGTTCCGGAACAAGAACATCGGCTTCGTCTTCCAAATGTTCTACCTAATCCCCAGGATGTCCATCCTCGAAAACGTGGAGCTCCCCCTCATCCTCCGCGGCGTCCCCAAGGCAAGGCGGAGGGAGGCGGCGCTCGAGGCGCTTAGTCTAGTAGGCCTCGGCCACATAGACCCAAGGCGCAGGCCCACCCAGCTCTCCGGCGGCGAGCAACAACGCGTGGCAATAGCCAGGGCCATTGTGACTCGGCCCCGCATACTGCTGGCCGACGAGCCCACGGGCAACTTAGACTCGGCCACCACCAAGGTCATCATGGACATCTTCACACAGCTGAAGAAGGAGCTGGGCATTACCATCGTCATGGTGACCCACAACCTAGAACTCTTGTCCTACTGCGACCGATACGCGAGAATGAGAGACGGGCGTATCGTGGAACAGGGCTAGTACACTACCACCACCTCCCTTGGGCAAAAGACCCGGGGCCACGTCCCCCCTAGCCCGGCCGAGACGTACATGGCGGCGGCCCCCCTCTTGTACAGCCCACAGGTGTAGCCAAAGGCGCTGTTGGTGATCACGGCGCCACCCCAGGGGAGGCACCAGTGGCCGCAGTGGGTGTGCCCCGCTAGGTAGAGCCCGCCCACGGCGCTGTGGAAGGCGTCGGGGGAGTGCACAAGGACGACGTCTGCGTCCTTCACCGCGGGGTAAGACCTGGGGTCCTCCCTCCAGTCAAGGCCAAATATGCGGAGAGACCCCACCTGCACCCAGTCGTCCCTTAACACGTGGACGCCCGCCTCCTCCAAGGCCCTAACCCCGGCGCTGAGGGGGATCCGCCTGGAGGCCCAGTGCTCGTGGTTGCCCAAAACGGCGATTTTCGGCCCCCTTATCTGCCCCAGGGCCTCCACCACGGCCTGGAGGTCGCGCGTCCACTCGTCGTAGGTGTCGCCGCCGATGAGGACGAGGTCGTACTCCCTCAGCGCCGGCGTGCGCCACTCCCCGTGTATGTGGAGGTCGGTGAGGAAAAGGACCCTCCTCCCAAGGCCCCAGTCTAGCTCAGTGGCCTTTAGGTCAACTGCGCCTGCCCCAATTGCTAGGTAGGCCAGGGGAGCCGCGGCGAGGGACGCCAGGAGGGCCCTCCTCTTCACGCGATCAACTTAAACAGTTTTTCTACAACGTCTAGGGGGTCTTTCCCCAAGATGGTGATCATCGGCTCTTTGCCCCAGTCCCCCAAGTCGACGATTAGGTCGGGAGCCCTTCCGCCGGTCTGCCTAAACGCCTCCTCCACTACCCACTGCATGGAGCCCCCCTCCCTTGCCTTCGCCTCCTGCGGCTCGTTGCGCCTATCTACCAGGGCCACCGCCATGCCTAGGGCCTTTGCCTTCTCCACGAGGCCCCAGTCTAGGCGGATGTTCATGGCGCTGCGGATCTGCGGGTCTTTCCCCATGGCGGCCAGTATCTTCCTAGCCACGTGGTCGCTGGCGCCGAAGGCGGGGGGCCCAGAGGGCCTAGCCTTGCCCATGTAGTTCACAATCCTCCCCGGCACCGCCACCACGTCTCCGCGCCCAGAGGCGTATCTGGGGTCTATGGCGTAGCCCAAGTTGCTCTGCACCTCTGGTATGTACCTGGCCACCTCGGCCCCCCTCTCCTCAAGCGCCCTCAGCGCAGCGGACATGGCCTCGTAGGCCCTCCACCTCTCCGCCGGTATCTCCACCCACGCGGTGGGGTTGACGGCCCAGTGGCCCCTCCCCCTGGCCACACCGTACTTAATGGCCATGGTAATTAGCTCCTTGGCCGTCTTAATGGCCTCCAGCGGGGCGAGCCCCTTAGCAAGCCCCGCGGCTATGGCCGCTGAGAAGGAGCAGCCAGTGCCGTGCGTCGCCCTGGAGTCGAGCCTAGGCGCCCTCAGCTCGTGGAACGTGCCCCCCACGTACACCACGTCCACGGCCTCCGGCGCGTCCAAGTGGCCGCCCTTCACTACGACGACCTCGGCGCCCAGCTCCCTGTGTATATACTCGGCCGCCCTCTTGGCGTCTTCTACAGAGGATATCCGCATACCCGTCAGCCTCTCCGCCTCGTGTCTATTGGGCGTCACCACCTTCGCCACGGGGAGGAGCCTCTTGGCAAGCGCCTCCATGGCGTCCTCTGCAATGAGGGGAGCCCCAGACTTCGCCACCATAACCGGGTCCACCACCAGGTGGAACCCCAGCTTGGAGACCGTGGCCGCCACCTCCTCTATAATCCCCCTAGTCCCCAACATCCCAGTCTTCCCAGCGTCTATCCCCATGTCGTCCCACACCGCCATGATCTGCTCCCGGACGAGGCTTGGGTCGAGGCACTCAGCCCTCCTAACCTCGTAGGTGTTCTGGGCAGTGACGCAGGTCAGCGCAGTGGCCCCGTGGACTCCCAGTGCGGCGAAGGTTTTAACATCGGCATGGATGCCGGCCCCACCCCCCGAGTCCAGGCCAGCTATGGTTATGGCCACCCTCCACATATAATCCACCACTGAACAGCCAATATAAAATTTATCTCAAGGAGCGATCCGTCTCGCGCCCTCTGCTCCTCCAAGGCTGACAGCAAAAAGCGATACGTCGCCTACAGCACGTGTACACTTCCTACCCCAATTGGAGTCTTACGCATTTTGACCGCGGTTATCTCGCAAACAGGCTTGTGTAGGCGCTTAAAACGGCAGTTGCGGCCACTTTATAGAGGAGAGTTAGCCGGGGGAGGGGTGATGAAAGGACCCTCAGGGGTTATCTGCCCGAACCTGGCTCTGCTGACCCCTCCCTTAAATAGAAGTTGTCTAGGTTTAAAAATTTTTCAATTTGACCGTAGCCTCCTGCGTCGGAGATGGAGAGTTGACTTCATTGTGTTATAGTTAGCGAAACCGGGCTAAGTGGCACTGTCTAAAAGAGGCCGCAGTCTATGAGTCTCTTCAGTATTCGGTAGGTGAGGCCCCAGATAACCCAGTCTCTGTGGACAAAGGCGTATCCCGAGATCCACTCCTCCTCAGAAAGCTCGGCCTTGGACACCCACCTCGCCTCCTCCACCTCGCTGGGGTTGGGCGCCACCTCTCCATCCCATTCCGCGAAGATAAACGGCACGACCTTCAGCCAAGGCGCGTTGCGGGGGCTGTGCGGCTCCAACACGCCCACCAGCCCCCTCGGCGTGACCCCCACCTCCTCCTCGACCTCACGCACGGCGGTGCCAAGGAGGTCCTCACCTGGCTTCCACCTCCCACCAGGAAAGGCCACTTGCCCAGACCAAGGGTCGCCCGCCCTCTGCACGCGCTTAATCAAGAGCGTCTTCCCATCTCTCAGCAGGACACCCACCGCGGCCCACTCGGGCCCCCCTGCCGGCCACCTCTTCTCTAGGCACATTAAGATTTTTTACACGTGTGTTTATAAGCTGTGGCGATGAAGACGACTTGCCCCCTATTGACTTGTGAGAGCTTTACCGCGGTCTGAGCCTCTATCCTGCGTCGTTCCACACTGCCATGATCTGCTCCCGGACGAGGCCTGGGTCGAGGCACTCAGCCCTCCTAACCTCGTAGGTGTTTTGAGTAGCGTTATGGCTCTGCGCCTGGGGGATGAAAGGTGCCGGAGGAGCTTGGGGCGTGGGCGGCGGCGAGTTGGCGAAGCTAGGCGGGGGCAACGCCTGGCGGCTTGTGGCTGGGCGCCCCGCTCGCGACGGCGGCTTATGTGGCTTCTTCGTGTTGCATTATTGAGGGGGCTGGGCTATACACGTACCGTTCCACGTGGCGCCCCTAGGGCTGGCAAAACGGCTCTGCGGCTTAGACAAGGCGTTGTCGGCGAGGTGGCTTCTCTCCACCGATGTTGAGACAGTGGGTTTAGTAAAAGTTTTAGTGGTCTTACACAACACTTTGTAACGAAATAGCTTATATCGTTAAAGCGTCGTCTAGCTGTGCGTTTGCCGAAGGCCCCTCTAGACGCGGCTTTTGAAGACCACGCCCCGGCGTCTAACGCCAAGGCGGCGGCAGCCACCGACGTGGCAATACGAGCAGAAGCTCAGCACGCGCCAGCCACAACAGACGCGGCGCAGGTCGCCAAGCCGGCCGCCGACAGCTTCCTCGGCTTTCCAGCCGCCAGAGTGGACAAGAGGGCGGCCCTTGAGGGGCTGAGGGAGGCGGTGGAGAAGGTGAGAGAGCTGGCGGAGCAGGCCAGCAGGCACAGCCCGCTATTCGGCGAGTGGAAGCCGCAAGAGGGCGCGAAGGAGGTGGGAGAGGCCTTGCTCAACAAGGTGGTGTCCTTCGCCAGACTCAAGGGCCTCAACAAGGGGGCAGAGGGCGAATTCGTGAAGCTTTCCGCGGCTGTGGGAGGCGACGCGTCGGCCTTCGGCGCGCTGGGGGACGAGAAAGTTGCCAAGGCCGCGGTGGAGGCCGCATCGGCCATACAACGTGTTGTTGAGAAAGCTTGGGCCGCCGTTAGGCCTGTGGTGGCTATTGCCTCTAGGGCGCTGGCTAATGCGACGCTGGCGCCAGAGCTCGTGGGCTTGGCGGACGAGGAGTTTAGAAGGGCCTTCAACGTCGCCGGCGACAGACGGCCGCTTTACTTTGTCTACTCAGTGGGCGACGTGGAATACGGCGCAGTCAAGGCCAGGTGCGTGAGGGCTGTGGCATTTGTAAGTGGCGAGAAGATGTTGCGTATTGAGATACTGGCAGAGGGCGTCAAGGGGTTAGCCACGGAGAGGGTGAGGACGTGGGGCAGAGAGTGGTTCAAACTGGCAACCTTTCACATAGAGACAGAGAGCGGGGTTGTTCAGTTAACCCCGCGGGTGGGGACCTCTGCGCAGTTGAGTATAGAGCCCCTCTTGGCTGAGCGGCTGTCGGCTCTAGTGCTGACGGACGTGGGGGCGGGCGGGGTGTACTTAGGTAGCCCTGATCCCATTCTCCACCTGCTGTATGCCCTGGCTGTGGGAGAGGCTGTGGTGAAAGTGAGGGGGGTCATGTTTACGGAGGCTGGGCCAACGCTCCACCTAGAGAGCAGAGCGCCTGCAGAGCGCGTAAACCACTTGTACAGGTGTGTGGCGAGGGAATTGGGCAAGGTCGAGGTGGAAATGGGGGTGAGGGAGTTTAGGCAGTGGGCTAAGTCCAAGGCCGTTGAGGTAATCGGCGAATACGCCGGGGAGGCGAAGAGGATTGCCAAAGAGGCCAAGAGCGTGGAAGAGCTCCGCGACAAGCTCGTCCAGCTCTTTGACAGAGTTATGAGGAAAGCCGCCGACGAATATCAACTCACGAGGAGCGAGAAGGCGCTTTGGAGGGTCGTGGGAGCCGCCGCGGCTAAGAAGTTCTTTGCCGAGAACGTGGAAGACCCGGTGTGGTGGACGCTGTTGCTCCTAGGTGATGGCGTCGTGAGACCGCGCGACCACGCCATAGGCTTCGCGGCCAAGCCAGCTGAGGCGGCTGAGGCCGTTATGCACGTCTTTGCGCGGGTAATGGGAGTGCCGCTGGAGGTACAGAGGGAAGGAAAAGATGCCGTGCTCACCCGCGGCGCCTCTAGGGCGGCTGTGGAAAGGCTTTTCAAACGTCTGGAAGAGACTAAAATAGGCAACGTGTCTGCCCTCCACCTCCTCGCAGTCGTCGCTGAGTGGTGGCTGGGCGTCGGTACGGGCGGCTCAGACCCGCCTAAGCTCCTTTCGCTCTTCGCCCTCCGCGAGCTGACGGCCGGCAAAAAGGGCAAGTGGCTTAGGGCTTGGCTGTCATACGAGGCCGCAGTGACTACAGTGCCAGAGGCTGTGGAGAAATGGCTCAGCGGAGCGCACCCCACCTCAGTCAAGTCGTCTCGCGACGCTTTGACCGACGCTGTTAGCTTCGACGCCCACTTTGAAAGAGGCGGTGTGAGGTTCAAGCTCCACACCGACCTTGCAGATTTCTACCTCTACTGCGAGTCGTGCCGTAAGGCGGCCGAGGGCGTCCTTAGGGCAGTGGCAGAGGCGCTAGGCGTATTAGAGCCGAGGCTGGAGGGCAAGGACAGCGGCAAAAAGCGCCTCGTCCTACCCGCCGTGGTGGGCTGGGCCACATTTTTAAAGCTGTGGCACAAGTACGACACGTCCCTCTCCATTGAGGACGGCGATAGAGAGCTCCTCCGCGTGGAGATGTTTGACGTCAAGCTGAACGGGGAGGCCAAGTTCCGCCTGTGGTACTACAAATGGCGCGAGACAAGGCCAGACCGGCCCTACGTGGACATTGAGATAACCTATAAGGGAAAGAAGCAAGGTTTCATTGGCCGCATCTACGTCAACGTGGCTGAGGGCGTCCTCAAGGAGCACCTGGCTGAAATCGAGAAGTTGCTAAAGCGCAACGACATGGAGGGCGTCGCCTACTACGAGTACGAAAAGACTACCTTTCTACTCTTCACCGGCGCCTTCCGCGACTCCGTGCTGGACAGGCTCGGCATTGAGCCGGAGCTTCCGCCGGGCGAGCCAGCGGAGGTGAAACACTTGGGCGGCCTTAGGTTTAAAATCGGCGACAAAGAGGCGGAGTTCGGCAAGAAGGTTATCGGCAAGACGAGGGAGTTCTACGCCGTGTTGATGTTTCCGTCTAGAGTTGAGGCTGAACGCTTCGCATCGTCGCTTAAGGCCATTGGCGTATACGCCGAGGTTGCTGGCAATACGGTTAGGCTCTACCGTGACTCCTTCTTCGGCTTGCTGGCGGCCGCAGACGCAACGCCGCCAGGCTTGACGTTGCTCTACCGCTCGGAGGAAGATGACTTCCGTGTATACGCCAGCGCCGAGGGCGGCCAGATGCGCTTCTACTTTGCCGTGAAGCACGAGGGCGTGTGGAGAGTCGTGGAGGGGGCGTACAGCAAGCGAATAGGGGGCGTTGAGCTTGTCCACACAGAGCGTGACGTTCTAGAGGCGGTGAGAGGCGTCGTGGCGAAGGCGCTTGAGAAACTGACCGCTGAGAAGCTGGGCCGCCCGGCGAAGGTGGGAGAGCCAAAGGAGAAGAGGAGCGAGGAGGGCAACGTCGTGGGTTACTACCTTCGCCTATACGGCTACCATCTTGCGCCGTTTTTGGAACAAGCCGCCGATGGCGTGAGGGCAGAGCCGGCCGATGTGCAGCTTGAGGGTAGGCACATCGTCGTAGAGACCGGTAGCGTTAAGGCCGAAGCCGAGTTCAAGCTGTTGAAGGGCAACGAAGCCGCTTTCCTTCCAGTCCAAAACGTGGGGCAGACCCTTGCCCTTTACAAGTCGCTCAAGGAGGTGGGGGTGCGGGTGGAGATTACGCCGAGGGGCGTCAAAGTGGACGGAGAGACCATGTGGGCCTTAGTGGCAACGGCCGTCGAGAGGGGCGTGCTCAGCGGAGTGCCGGCCGAGGTTATGCCCGGCGTAGAGCTGTTGAACGTGCACAGCGCCGGCGGCATGAAGATGTACATATTCCGCGTCTCTGAAGAAGGAGTACACTACTACTTCGCCGTGAGGACAAAGGAGGGGTGGAGTGCGGCTGGTGGGAAATATGACGGCGTACAAGTGAGGATCAAGGGCAAGGTCGCCGAGGTCGTGGCAAAGGCTATAAACGCTTTGTATCGCGAAATGGGCATAGACAGAGAGGTGGAGGTGAAACGCGGCAAGCGCAGGGACGTGCCCTACATCCAGCTCACCAACGTAGACCTCAGGCTGTTAGGTTTAAGCGGGAGTGAAAACGATATCGAACAAGCATAGACTGGACAGACGAGGGTAGTGGGCTACAATTTTCTTCAACAGCCTTCTTTAACAATTCGACGCGGCCTGAGCCCTGCCGCTGGAAGGTCCTCTGCGTTGCGCTGGCCGCCTGGCCCTACGTTAGCTGTGACGTCAGTAGCTCCGTTATACGCCTAGACCCTGCCGATAGGCATATAAACATAAGGTGCAACATGTATATGCTCCGCGCGGCCGTCGCCTTGTTGCTCGCCGCGGCGGCTTTAGCCGCCGTGGACTTAAGCGGCCTTGTGGACGTGGTGTATAACAAGTCTTCTCCGCTTGAGCGCCTTGCCCCCACCTACGTCTTTGAGGTAGATGGGTGTAGAGTGTTGGTTTACGTGGCTGACTTCACTTTGAAAAACTCGCCGCTGACAGCTCCCTCGATGTTTTTTGACGAGGTATACTACTCTCGCAACACGACGGCGAGGCCGCTCACCTCGGCCGAGGTGGAAAGCTGTTAGACGCCCTCTTCCAAGCCCTCGGGCCAAGCGTCAAGGCAGAGGTGACGATTGAGACAATGGACGCGAAGGGGTACAAAGAGCTACACATCAAGGCTAGAAACGCCACACAGCTGGCAGAGGAGGCGCGGAGGGCCGTGGGGGCAGACTTCTACTTGAGCGCCGCAGACGCCCAAAAGGCTTTGGAGAGCGGCGCAGAGCAAGTGGCCTACCTACGCCTAGTGAAGTGGCGGCACGGAGACATCACCGTTGACTTCGTTCAATACGATTCAGCCCACTTGGAGGTGCTGACGTCTAACCTCTCTGCGGCTGTGGAGGTGTTAAGAAAGGCGAGGGAGGCGGCCGGCGAGCTTTGGAACAGCGTGGGGGTGGGGCTCTGGTATGGGCCCTACCTAGTCCTAGAGGACGAGGCCTTTAGAGAGATTTTGAGAAACGCGGCGGCGAGGCTTGAAAAAGAGCTTGGGACAGTGCGGGAGATTAGAGACGAGCGGGGGTGGGTGAGAGGCGCCGAGGGGATTATCCACCTCTTCATAGGCGATGTGGGCCCCTCTTACGTGATTTTCCCATACCCCAACGGCACTGCGCCGGATAGGGCCACCGCGGAGAGGATAGTCCGCCGCTTCGTGGAGTTGTCCGGCTTCTGCGAAAGCCCGCTGGTGGTGGAGTTTTGGCCAAAGACGGGGTACGAGCTCTTCCACGGGCCCGGCGCCTCTCAGCTACCTCTCTGGATGCCCGCTGTAGGGGCCGCTGTGGCGGCGGTAGCCCTCTTTGCCACAAGAAGGCGGCGGAGCTAGTCCCATTCCCTGCCCACGCGGGGGCCGCGTCTCGTGGCGAGGTAAGTAATATATGGCTGGGTTTTCTGAGTACTTGTGAGGTGGTGGATTGTCGCCTTGGCAGTCGCCGTGGCGGCTGTTGGGTCTCTCTTCTTGCTGGTCGCGGAGAGTCCCTCCGCAGAGCCTTGGCCTGGGCTTGAGGAGCTCCGCCTATTTGTCTCTCCGGCCAACGGCACTGCGACGGCTAAGTTCTCGGCGTGCGGCTTGACTGTGTTGGGGAAGGGCAAGTTCTACAAGGCGGGGGAGGAGCTGTGGCTACCCGTGAAAGACATGGAGGAGCTCCCCGACGACGTGCGGAGGGACTACACAGACCCCGCCAGGGGGAAGGCCGCCTTTACCCCAGACAGAGACGGCTACCTCTACACCCTAGTCTACCTGCCCATCAAAGGCCACGGCATCGCTCACACCTCCATCAACCTAGACGAGAAAAACATCACCATGGCCAGCGCGCCGCAGCAAGCCTCGGTGAGGTACGTAGAACTGGGGGGCAAAGAGTACGTGGTATACTTCACAGACGTGGTTAAGGTCGTGGAGGGCAAAAACGCCACCGTCGTCATCATATGCGGCGGAGACGGGCAGAAAGTCCTAGAAAGGGCGCGGGAGGTGTATCAACAAGCCGCAACGTCGATGTTTGCCACGGCGGAGAGGGGCGAGGGCAAGAGGAGCGTGTTTACGCCTGAGAACAGTACCCGCTCCGTCGTGCTTGAGTTTAAGATAGACGCAAAGCCGGTTAGAGGCTTTGACGTCCGCCCCGGCTACTACGTCTACCGCGGCGGGCCGCACCCCTCCTCCGAGGGGCTCTACGAGGAGGTCTACAGATACTACGTGGATAAGACGGAGGAAGGCTACGTCGTAAAGGTAGTCAACGAGTTCTACCTTCACAAGACAAACTCCACGCTATACCTCGGCAATTCGACACATGTCTACAAGATAGTAAATGGCACTCTATACCTAGTGGAGATGAGCTCCGGCGACGTGGTCATCATTGGAAACTACACGCAGTACCCCACCGCCGTGTACTGCCTCCCCGCGCTTGCGATGCCGCCGATATACCCCTACCTACACGAGAGGGCCAGCTTCAAGGTGAGGCTTGTGGAGAATATTACCCACGTGCCGCCGCTGTACGTAGAACACAGCGCCATTAGAGAGGTGGAGGACAGCGTAAGAGTGAGGGGTGTTGAGGACTGCCGTGGGCCTAGCGGCAGGTGCTACGTGGTAGAGATAGACCACACCCAGGTCTACCGTAGCAAGAGGGGCGCCGAGACGATACGCGAGGTGTACGTGTTGTGGGTCGACTTGGCAGGCCCAGTGGTAAAAATAGAGGGCTACAAGCCGCACCTCTTTGGCAAAGACCTAGTGCTAAAGACAGAACTCGTGGAGTGGAAATAAGGACGCCACTCGGAAAATCGGTCTTTTTCACTTCTGCCTTGCCGTGTATGTGACTGGTTAGTTGCAATTTTCTTCATCCTTTTAATATTTCGACGATGGCTTGCCCTACTCTAGGGCCACTGTGCCGCCTCTGAGTACGCCGTAGTGAGTGACAATCCACCTGGTTTTTACTTGTCGAATGAGTACGGCCTTGGCCCCTTGCTCTGCGCATACAGCCTTCTTAAGGGCCACCGTGGCCACGTCTTTTTTCACGGACTGCACCACGCCGAAGACTGTGGCGGGGCCGACGGCCACGAGCACAGTCTCGCCTTGCTTAATCGGCTCGGGCTTCTCGCCGCCCATGCGGGGCATGGGCTTTGTCTCAATCTCCGCGGCGGTCCACACGGGGGGCAGAGTGCCCGGCTTTCCAGCCACGGCGCCTGCCAACGCGTCGGCCTTGGTCAAGGCCGGGTCTAGGCCCGTCATTATCCCCACGAGGCCTCCCGGCCTCGCCTCCTCTACCTTGTGCCCGCTGTACTCAATGCTGAGGACTTTTGTGCGAATGGGCTGGTAGCCCTTCTCCAGCTTGAGGCCTGGCCTAATCTCAATCTCGTCGCCGACGCGGAGGACCCCCTGTAGCAGAGTGCCGCCTAGCACGCCTCCTCTGAGCTTCTCAGGCGGGGTGCCCGGGGGGTTGACGTTGAAGCTTCTGAGTACCGAGAACCTGGCGGGCTTCCCCGTCTCAGCCTCCCTCCTCGGTATCTCCTTGGCGAGGTATGTGGCGAGGACGTCGATGTTCACCTTGTGGAGGGCCGAGATGGGCACCACCTTGGCCTTCTCGGCCCACGTCCCTCTGAGGAACTCCCTTATCTGCTGATAGTTTTCAATGGCCTTCTCCCTCGTGACGAGGTCGATCTTGTTCTGCGCCACTACCATGTGCCGCACGCCGATTACGTCTAGCACCGCGAAGTGCTCGGCCGTCTGGGGCTGGGGCACGGGCTGGGAGGCGTCTACCACCATCACGGCGCCGTCCACCACCGCGGCGCCGGATACCATGGTGGCCACTAGGACCTCGTGCCCCGGCACGTCGAGGAGGGATATCATTCTGACAAGCTTCGGCTCGTTGCCGTTGGGACACTTGCCGTCTTGGAGCAAGCCATCGCTGTAGTAGTACTCATCGCCGCAGTCGTATATGCCCACCTGGGCGTATCCGAGCTTTATCGTCATGGCCTTCTTGATCTCCTCGCTGTGCCTCATGACCCAGACTCCGGAGAGGGCGTAGGTGGTCTGCGTCTTGCCGTGGTCCACGTGGCCTGCGGTGGAGACAATGGCGTCGGGGTAGACGAAGGTCATGACCCCCCTCTTACACCGCTTTAAATACTTATCTGGTTAATTTATATACAGGCGCGTTAGAGGAGACGTGACCGTCGTCCGGCTGGAGAAGTTGCGCAAAGTTTTTGACAGAGTGGTGGCCCTGGACGACGTAGACCTCCAAGTGGGCGACGGCGAGATAGTGGCAGTCCTAGGCCCCTCCGGCTGCGGCAAGACGACGCTCCTCCGCCTTGTGGCCGGCCTCGACGAGCCCACCTCCGGCAGAATATACTTCGACGACAGAGACGTCACAGACCTCCCGCCGCAGAAGAGGGGAACCGCCCTGGTGCCTCAGACGTGGGCGCTGTGGCCCCACATGACAGTCTTTGAAAACGTGGCCTATGGGCTAAGGCTGAGGAAGCTGAGGCCGGACGAAGTGGCCAAGAGGGTGAAGTCTGTGCTAGAGCTGGTGGGCCTCAGCGGGCTTGAGAAGAGGAAGCCCTTCCAGCTCTCCGGGGGGCAGCAGCAGAGGGTTGCGCTGGCGAGGGCCCTGGTGGTGGAGCCAGAGGTGCTCCTACTGGACGAGCCGCTGGCAAACCTCGACGCAAAGCTAAGGGTTGAGCTGAGGGAGGAGGTTAGGAAGATAGCCAAAAAGCTGTCCATAACCACGATATACGTCACCCACGACCAAGAGGAGGCCATGGCGGTGGCCGACCGCGTCGCGGTGATGAACGCCGGCAGAATACTACAGGTGGGGAAGCCTGAGGAGGTTTACCACAGCCCTGCCCACTTCTTCGTCGCCACTTTTATAGGCCGCTCCAACGTCTTGAGAGGCCGCGTGGTCGAGAGGCGGGGGGAGGCCGCGGTAGTGGACGTGGGCTTCCCCCTGGTAGCCGTCGCAGTGGACAAGGCGGCCCCAGGCGAGGAGGTCCACGTAGTGTTTAGGCCCGAGGACGTGTACATGGGCGGCGGCGGGGTTAAGTGCCAGGTAGAAGACGTGGCGTTCCTAGGGCGCTACTATCAGACCACGTTGGTATGCGCCGGGCGTAGGATAAAGGCAGAGGGGCCCAAGCCGCCGGCCCTCCCAGGGGAGGAGGTGGCAGTGGAGATAGCCAGGGCCTGGGCGTTTAAGCCATGATAAAGTGGTCCGCGGCAGTTGGCTACATCTACCTCGGCCTCTTTCTACTATTCCCCCTCCTCTTTATATTTTGGCAAGTGGTAGAGGGCGTAGCCGAGGTCTACAAGCTCGTGGCAGACCCGTTCTACGTAAACCTATCCCCAGACGCCTTCGCCAGCGCCGTGTACGTCAGAGAGGGCAACCCGCCGACCCTCGTGGTGAGGGGGCCCGACCTCGGCGTCATATTCAACAGCCTGTGGGTCGCCCTCACAGTCGCCGCCGTGGACACTGCCTTGGGATTCCTCCTGGCCTACGCGTTGGCCAAGTACGTGTTCCCCGGCAGAACTGCCCTCGGGCTGTTGGCCACGGTGCCGCTCATAGTGATGCCCTTCGCCACCGCCTACGCCGTTAGGAAGTTCCTAGACCCGCGGTGGGGGACCTTGAACTGGCTCCTCCACGACGTCTTGGGCATCCCACTCAAGGTGGAGATCTCGGGCCTAGCCGCGGTGGCCCTCGTCCAATCCCTAATGTTTCTCCCAATAGCCTATCTCAACATCTACGCCGCGTTGACTAGGGTCGACCCCACGCTGGAGGAGGTGGCCAACAACCTCGGCGCAGACGAGCGGCGCGCTGTGCGAGACGTGGTGATCCCCCTGGCCACCCCCGGCCTCGCCGCGGCCTTCGTCCTAGTGTTCATCTTCTCCATAGACGACGTGGCGGCGCCCATAATCTTCCAAGACGACCCAGCGGCGAGGAAGCTCCTCTCCTACCAAGTGTACTCCCGCTTCCTCGACCAGCTGAGGGGGCAGATAAGCCCAACGGCGGCTTTCCTAGCCCTAATCCTTCTCACAATTGCCGTCGTCTCGTTCCTCGCCGTGCGGAAGTACGTGGGGCTGAGGCAGTACGCCATGTTGATACGCCAGCTAAGGCCGAGGATATACAAGCCGGGCCCCCTGGGGAAGGTTCTAATATACGCAGTGGCCTTCCCCCTGGCGCTTGTGGCATCGGCCCCCCTCCTCGGCGCCATTTCGCTAGTGTTCGCGGAGAGGTGGACCACGTCGCCATTGCCCGAGTCGCCCAGCCTCTCCAACGCCGCCGAGAGGCTCGCCGCAGTTTTTCAAAACGAGCTGTACATAAGAGGGATTTGGAACACTGTGATATACGGCGTCTCCGCCACTCTGATAATGGTGGCGATAGGCGTGGCCGTGGCCATCGCCGCGGCTAGGCTGAGGGGGCCCGCCGCAGATGCGCTAGACGCCTTGGCCACAGTGCCCATAGCTGTGCCAGGCCTCGTGGTGGCCTACGCCTACTTCCTCACCTCCCTAGCCGCCGTCAGCTGGCTTAGGCCAATAAGCCCGGCGCTGGCGGACCTCCTAGACCCGTTGAGGCACCCAGAGCTCTACCTAGTCGTGGGCTACTCCGTGAGGAAGCTCCCCTTCGTGGTGAGGAGCATATACGCGGGGATGCAGCAGATACACCCCTCCATGGAGGAGGTGGCCTTAAACCTGGGGGACAGCTACTGGGGCGTGGTTAGGAAGATCCTACTGCCCCTACTGGTGACAAACGTGATAAGCGGCGCCTTGATAGGCTTTGTATATGTCACAAGCGAGGTCTCCCTGAGCATAACCCTTGGAGTGCTCAAAGGCGTGGGAAGAGACACGGCCATGCCCATAACCGCCTTCATGCGCGAGCGCTTTGAAAGCGGGCTATACGGCGTACAAGACGCGGCCACCCTAGGCCTCCTCCTCGTCTTAATCCAAGTCACAGCCATCACATTAACCACGAGAGTGCTCAAGACGAGATACGGCTTCGTCCTCTAAGCGTCCACATGGCGCAGTTGGGGGCGGCGGAGTTGAGGCCGTAGACTCCGGCGCGGCAGATGTGGAGCGGAGACGGGCGGGGCCAGCCTCTTTTTTAACTGCAATTCGGATTCTCCGTGGACATAGAAGAGGTTAGGATTAAGTGTCTTACGGCCACCAAGTCGCCGTTTGTCTTAGAGGGGTTGAAAAGTCCGGTGAAGTGGTGGGGGTGGTGCCGGGAGGCGTTTGAGTACGCCAAGAGGGAGGACAAGCCCATATTGGTGGATGTGGGCGCCGTGTGGTGCCACTGGTGCCACGTGATGGACGAGACCACTTACAGCGACCCCTCGACTGCCGAGCTGATAAATAGGCACTTTGTGCCCATAAAGGTGGACAGAGACGAGAGGCCGGACATAGACCGGCGGCTGCAGGAGGTGGCAGCCATGTTGACGGGGCAGGCGGGGTGGCCCCTCACCGTCTTCCTCACACCAGAGGGCGACGTCATATGGGCCGCCACGTATCTGCCACCAGTCGACCAGTACGGCCTCCCCTCCATGGCCACGGTCCTAAAGGCGGTTTTAGAGGCGTATAGGGAGAGGAGGGGCGACATCAAGGCGCTCTCGGAGGACGTGAAGAGGGCCCTCGCCGCGTCGAGGGGCGGGAGGGGAGAGTTGGACAGGTCGCTTGTGGGCGACGCGGTGGCCCACGCCTTGTCCAACTTCGACGACTTGTATGGAGGCTTTGGCACAGCGCCTAAGTTTCCCCCCATAGCGCCTCTCTTGCTGCTGATGTACAGGGCATACTACGACGGGCTCTCCGCCGTGAAAAACGTCGTCGAGAAAACCGCCACGGCCATGGCCAGGGGAGGGATGTACGACCACCTCCTCGGCGGCTTCTTCCGGTACAGCACAGACAGGGCCTGGATCATACCGCACTACGAGAAGCTCTTGATCGACAACGCGGAGTTGGCCAAGGTGTACGTAGACGCCCACCGCCTGCTGGGGGCCGAGGAGTACCGCAGAGTGGTGGAGGGCATCTTCCGGTGGGTAGACGCCTTCATGAGGAGAGAGGGCGGGGGGTACCATTCGAGCCAAGACGCAGACGTGGAGGGGGAAGAGGGCGGCTACTACCGGTGGAGCCTCGAGGAGCTCAAGGACCTCCTAGGCGATCTGTACCCCATAGCCGCCGAGCACTTCGGCCTAGAGGAGCACAGATGGCCCGAGGGCAAGGCCACCCTCTACGTGAGGCGCACGGCCCAGGAGCTCGCCGAGAGGCACGGCCCACAAGTCGTCGAACAGCTCGGCGAGATTTACCGCAGGCTGAGCGATGCCAGGGCGCGGAGGCGGCCCCCCTTCGTGGACACCACGGTCATATCGGGGTGGAGCTGCGCCATGGCTGAGGCAGAGCTGTACGCCCACAGACACTTGGGCCTTGGCAACGTGCAACACGCGTTGGCCACGTTGGACTTCGTGGAGAGGGAGATGTGGAGCGGCGGGGCGCTCTGGCACAGCTACAGAGAGGGGGCGCCCACTGCGCCGGGCGTCTTGGACGACTACGCCAGGTGCATATCCGCCGCCCTGGAGGCCTATACGGCCACCGCAGAGGCCAAGTACTTGAGGTGGGCAGTGGAGCTGGGCGGCGCCGTCTTGTCCAAGTTCTCGGCGCCGGACGGCGGCTTCTACGACGTAGAGACAGTGGAAGATTTGGGAATCCTCGGCGTAAGGCTTAAGCCTGTCCTCGACACGCCAAACCTGTCCCCCAACGCCTCCGCCGCCCTTGCCTTAATCAAGCTACACCAAGCTGTGGGCAGCCGCCGCTATGCCCAGGCCGTGGAGGAGGCCCTCAAGGCCCTAATCCCCAGCGCACACCCCCTCGGCGCAGCCGGGCTCTACCTAGCCCTAGACTTCTACACGGCGACGCCCCCCAAGGTGGTGGTGCTAGACGAGCCAGGAGGGACCCTCCACAGCGCCGCAGTAGCCACGTGGAGGCCCGGCGCCTATGTCCTCCCCCTAACCAACGACGCGTTGACCTACGTAGAGGACAAGGCCGTGAGAGAGATGGCCAAGGGCCCCGCGCCAGCCGCCTACATCTGTACCAGCGCAAAGTGTAGTCTCCCAATTAGAGACCCCGACAGGCTGAGAGAGGCCATGGCGACTTTCGGCGCTGAGGAATACCGCCTACTTTAAATATCTACATCGTTCCAGGGGCATGGGGCAGACGATTGACCCAAGGGATAAGATGAGGTTTGGCGAAGATTCCACCCGGCTAGTCGAGGCGGGGGCGAGGGCCGCGGCCAAAGAGCTGGGGATAAGGCTCGTGGTAGAGGACACGCGCATAGAGATCGGCGATTTAGTCGCAGAGTTCGACGGAGGTAGGTTGAGAGTTGGAAGCCTTGAGGTTAACGCAGATGAGGACCAGTGGGCCGGCTTCAAGACGTTGCTCCTCTCCTTTTTGACGAACCACAGGCGGCCTCCGACCGAGGCGGAGGTAAAAGAGCTCATCTTCGCCGCGACGGGGGAGGAGCCCTAGCCCTTGTAACGTTTATTAAACGGCCGACGTTTACCCACATGGACGATTTTCCTCTGGCGAAGCGGGTAGGCTACTTCGCCACAGCCGGGGTGGGGATCCCCCCGGCGTCTGCGGCTAGAGCAGTCGCTGAGTATGTCCAACTTGCGGTGGAGGACCCCGAGGAGGCCGTGGCCGCGGCTAGAAGAGCCGCAGAAGTTGCCCGCGCGGCATTCGCCGAGCTAATAGGCACATCCCCCGGCGAGGTGGCCGTGGCTGGGCCAGGCACACTCGCCGCATTGGAGAGGGCCCTCACGGCGGTGGGGTGCGGCGCTGGGAAAAACATAGTGACCGACGACCTCGAGTACCCAGGCCTCTTGAACCTCGCCGCCACCTTCGCCAGCCGCTGCGGCTACGAGCTGAGAGTCGTGCGCCACAGAGAGGGCCAGCTCTCCCTCGAGGAGTTTAAGAGGGCTGTGGACGGCGAGACGGCGGCCGTTGTGGTAAGCTCGGTCCAGTGGATAAACGGCGTCCGCCTCGACGTAGACGCCTTGGGCGAGCTTGTGGAGAGGACCGGCGCCTTTCTCATCGTAGACGGAATACAGGAAGCCGGCGTCAGGCGGCCGGCGCTTAAGAGGGTGGACTTCTACGCCGCTGGCACCCAGAAGTGACTCATTGCCCCATTCGGCGCTGCCCTAGCCTACGTGGGCCCCCGCATGGCGGAGAGGCAGTCCCTGCTGGGAGTAAACAACGCCGAGATGGACGTTGCACCAGATGTCTACTTCGCCGACGGGGGGAAGACCCCGGAGAGGCTGGGCCTCTCCAAGCCCAGGGGGCTAAGAGCTTCGAGTTGCCGGGGATGGGGCCAGCGGCGGGGGTGGTGGGCGCCGCGGCGGCGCTCAGCTACTTGGCCAAGGTGGGGGACGTGGAGGCTAGGGTGAGGCGGCTGAGAGACGCGGTGTAGAGGGCCTTGGAGGAGGGCGGCCTAAAAGTGCTAACCCCAGAGGAGGCCGAGTGGAGCGGCATTGTTCTCGCCACCACCGGGGCGCGGAGGGGAGACGAGGAGCTCTACCGCAGACTGAGGGAGGAGGGGTTTAGGCTCCACCTAAGGGGCATGTCAGGCTTGGCCGGGCTCAGGTTCTCGGCCCACTTCTACGTGGACGAGGAGTGGGTTGACAGACTGGCTGCCGTCTTGAGGCAGCGCTAGCCGCTCAAGAGCTGTCTGATCTTGTCCACGTAGGCCCCCTCCACCACTGTGAGAGTGCCGTTTTTGTAGACGATGAAGGTGGGCGTCCCCCTAATCTTTATGCCCACTTTTCCAAAGGCGTCTGAGACGCCCATGGCTTGGGCAAGTGTAACATTGAAGCGGCATGCGTACGGTTGCAGAGTCTTTGACATATTGGCCAAGGCGTCGCTCTCTGAGATCGCCCTCTTAATTGCGGCTAGGTACCATACGTAGTACAGCTTGTTTACAAGGTCGAGTGTGGCGGAGGGGCCCAGCTCACTATATGCGCAGTGGAGGGGCTGGTGCAGAGCCCATGCCGCATCTCCGTGGACGGGGAAGTCGACGAGGATGTAGTAGAGCTTGCCCTCCTGCACCTTCTCCTTAATCAACGGGCCAAGTTCCACATGGGCATAGGCACAGTAGGGGCAGAGGAGGTCAAAGAACTCCACCAAGACAACTGGCGCGCTCCCGTTGCCGAACCGCATAGCCCAATGCGGAATTGGAAGCCCGCCTGGATTTACTACCTGCGGCGGATGTTGAGGAGGTTGAGAGAAGAGGGGGACCACTAGGAGAACTGCCACCGCCACCATTAACACCACAACAACGGCGATGGTCAAATTCACAAGCCTCATGCCAAACACGAGCGGTACCAATATATAAATTGTGCCCCCGTAGAAAGACCCCGATCCCGGGGCTCGGGGGGTCAAAAAGCTAGGGTATTTTCTGCATTACTGCTTGGTACTGTTTCCTCGCGGCGTCTCTCCACGCCGAGTAGACCTTGTCGCGGTAGGTGGGGTTGCCCAACTTGTCGTTTATCTTCATGGCGTAGTCGAGGGTGAGCTTCACCGTCTGGCCTGTGTCGGGGTCTGTGAAAGTGACGGGACTTGCCAGCTCTCTGGCGAGGGCCTCGGCCGTCGCCTTGTCTATCTTCCCGCTGTAGTAGGCGTTAACGAGCTTCCACCAAGCTTGTTGCAACACGTCTTGGTTGTCCTTCACCGCCGCGTCGAAGTAGTACATGACCACGTTCTCCACGGAGAGGGCTAGGGTGTCGTTGAAGTTTATGGTCTTGAGCGTCAGCAGGTAGTCGTATACCTGCTTTAGGTCGGGCCTCTTCTGGCCCTCAGGCGTGTTGAAGGCGTTGGGGTTCACCGGCATTCTGTTGATCTTTGGGTCAAAGACGATGACTTGCCCACCTGTTATTACCCAGGCCACGAAGGCCTCGGCGGCCTCTCTACACTTGGTGCCCTTCACCACGGCTATGGGGTCTCCGTTGACTGAGGTGTCCGGCGGGATGACGTACTTGGTGTCTGGGTTCTGAAGTTGGGCAGTGTAGCCGTAGAAGTCGATTGTCCAGCCGGCGCCTATTTCGCCTGCGATTACTCCATCTCTTACAGCCTCGCTACCGCCGTAAATCTTGCCGTTGGCAGCCGTCAAGACGATTATACGCCAGCCCTCCTCCCAGCCATATGCCTGGAGAATTATCTCAGCAATCCTAGTATTGCTGGTCGACTGCGTCAAGCTGGCCAGCCCAGTCACTGGGACCCCACGCGCCGCCGCTCTTCCATACTCAAAAGAGGCGAGGTCTGCCCACGACTTAGGCTCCGAGAGGCCGTAGCTGCCCAAGACCTTCTTGTTTATCGTAATGCCGAAGCTGGACACGGCCCACGCCACCCAGTACACCTTCCCATCGCTCCCAACCCTCATCATGGGCATCCCCGCTATTGTCTTCGGTATCTGCGCCGTGGCGGCCTTGACCTCCGGCCCCTCAAGGGGCAACAACAAGCCGTCTGAGTAAAGAGAGTCGAAGAGGGTGGGGCCCCCGCCCCAAGCCACGTCCGCCTGCCCCGCCTGGATAATTGCCCTCCACTGGCCAGCAGCCACAGGCCTAAAAACCACGTCCTTTATCCCATACCTCTTAGCCACGTCGCTCTTTAGGAAAAGAGTACGCGCCACGTCTAAGATATCGGTGGGGTGCCTAGTTAACACCACCAGAGTTGTACACGCAGAGGGTTGCGGAGTGGTTGTTGTCTGTGGCGGCGTCGTGGTGGTCTTCGGCGGAGTTGTAGTAGTCTGAGTAGGCGTCTGCGTAGTAGTCGGCGGCGTTGTAGTCGTGGGGCTGGGGGTCGGCGGGGCTGTGGTAGCTGGAGTAGTCGTGGCAGTGGTTGGCGGAGTCTGTGTAGCAAAGTAGGCGACCACCAGTGCAAGAACTACAACGGCGATTAGTCCCGCTATTAGGCCCAATCGCATATACCCCCTATTTCCCTATCTTTTATACATTTCTAATCGTGTTGAATCAAGGCCGATGTTGAGGAAGGATAACTGTTATAAATTCGGCCATGTTGGTATACATGCGGTTGGGAATAGCAATATTCCTGGTGGCGGCGCTCGTAGCCGCCCAGCAAATCTATGTCCCAATTCTGGCCGACGTGGCCCATGGAGAGGCCACCAAGGGGCTCGACAGGTGGGTCAACAGCACGGCCAATCCCTACGCCATATCAGATTTCGCAAAGCTCTACATCCTCGTGCCGCCCGGTGCCTCCCTTGACCCGACGCTGGACCGGTTGAACAAGACGAAGATGGCCACAATCATTAGGGGAGACTTGTCCACGATTGACCTCTCCCAGTTCAAGGTGATAATACTCGGCCAGCCTCCCAAGCCGTTGACAGACGCCGAGCTCGCCGCCCTCAAGAAGTGGTTTGACGAAGGCGGAAAAGTGCTGTGGTGCGCCGCGGACAGCGACTACCCGGCGCAGGGCTCCGAGGAGTCGCAGGCCGTGTGCAACGACGTGGCAGAGTACTTGGGTGCCCACATTAGATTGGACTACGTCTCAGTAGAAGATTCGAAGCACAACGCCGGCGCTGGGTATAGAGTGGTAGGTGTGATAGACCCGCCGCCGAACTTGGCATTCCTCGGCTTCATGGCCCAGCGCGTCCTCTTCCACGGGCCAGGCGTAATAGCCGTGGTGCTCCCCAACGGCACCTGGGTCCCAGCCACAAGCCCAGTCGTGCCTAAGTACTATAACAACATAGCAGTAATTGCCAGAACTACTGAAAACGGCGTGATCGTTGAATCTAGGACATCCGCCGATGGCAAGGGGAGAGACGGCAAGGCCCACAAGGCCGGCGACAGGGGAGTCTTCGCCCTAATGGCTGTTGAGTTTATGCCAAGTGGAAGCGTCTTGATCCTGTCCGGCGAAACTCCCTACGGAGGCTATGAGCCAGGCGTGGCGCCTGTCTACTACGGCGTGCCGTTGGACGGGCCGAGGTTCTTCAGAAACCTAATGCTCTGGGCCACTGGCAACTACAGAGAGCTCTCCACCTTCATAGCACAGACGCAGGCCATAGCCGCCATGTCCAACCAGCTGGCCACCCTCGCCGCTACCACTGGCAACTTGGCCAACGACGTAGCCGCGCTGAAGTCGACTGCAAACCAGCTCAACTCGCAGGTGGGACAGTTGTCGGGGCAGGTGGGCCAAGTCAGCTCACAGGTAAGCGCCCTCTCGTCGCAGATAAGCCAGCTCAACCAGAAGATTGACCAGCTCACTCAGCAGCTCAACGCCGCCGTGGCCGAGGCCAACAACGCCAAGACCGTGGCCTTCATAGGCACAGCGCTGGCGTTGATATTCGCAATAATCGCCGCAGTCCTCGCAGTACGCAGAGGCGGAGGGAAGCAGACGCGATGAGGAGCCTATTGTTCCTCTTCCTTGCAACGGCGCTTGTTTTTTCTGCCTCTCTTGTAGACCCCCGCTGGGCAGTCCCGGCCTACGTCACGCCTGGCGGCACGTTTAACGTGACCTTCGACGGGCCTGTTGTGGTTAAGACGGCGGAGCTCGCGGCGCCGGGCGTCGGGCCCATAAGGCTTGAGGTAGTCTCCACCAGCGGCGCCGTGGCCACGCTGAGGGTGCCCCCCGGCACTCCCGTGGGCCTCTACGACCTCGTGATAAACGGCGGCGAGGTGTACGAGCCCAAGGCCGTGTGGGTGGGCAACGTCACTGGGCCGCTGAGGATTATCCAGCTCACCGACGTGCACGTCGGCGTGGAGTTGGACATGGCCTCTGTCTATAGGCTGATCCACGGCGTCTTAGTGGCAAACTCAGGCCCATACGACGTGATCTTCTTCACCGGGGACTTGGCAGACGTGGGCGGCCAAGTGTGGCACTACGCCCTCTTTGTCAGATATGCGTCAATGGCCACAAAGCCCGTCTTCGCCATACCCGGCAACCACGACCACGCCGGGGACGACCCCCTGGTGAACTACAGGAGGTTCGTAGGGCCGCCGGTGTGGTATAGAGTGGTGGGCCCATACCTCATAATAGGCCTGGACAGCGGGGAAAATGGCTTTTTGACTGACGGCCAAGTCAAGTTCTACGAGGAGGTGTTGAAGAGGTACCCCGACAAGGTGAAGATAGTCCTTGTGCACCACCCGCCCTTCTACCTGCAGAACGGCTATGTGGTGGAGACGTATAGGGGGCCGCAAGACGTGGATAGACTTAACAGAGACCCCACGGGCAGGAGGTCTTATTACATCGTTTACACCAGCTACCTCCAGAACCGCCCCGCCTATGAGAAGTTCTTAGACTTGACCATTAGGTACAAGGTGGCGCTGGTGATGGCGGGCCACGTCCACAGCGGCAACTCTACGATCGTGATAAACGGCACGTACTTCGTCACAACCAGGACGCTGGGCGGGTCTATAGACACGTCACACGGCTTTAGGACCTACGTGGTGTACCCAGATGGAAGAGTGGAGGTGAGCAGGGAGACGTGGACGTACAAGAACTTCGCAGTGGCCACGTGGGGCTCTAGGGCCGCCCAGTTCTACATCGACAGCGAGTTTGTAGGCGGCGTGGTGGCGGTGGACCTCCCCGGCAACTACACTGGCGTGAGGGCTCTACAGGGCGACGCCAAGTTGCTAGATGCGAAAGTGCACCCGATGGGGAAGTACGCCAGGTACACAATAGCCGTCTCTGGGAGGCCCGTCTGGCTTGCCGTGGGCGACTACGCCCCGGCGCCCACGATTAAGGTGGAGAAGATAACGCCGAGGAGCCCCACCACAGGCGACCTAGTGACGATCAACTTCAGGGCTGAGGACCCCGCCGTCGGCGTGCCCTTCATAGTAGTGAACGGCACCCGCGTCTTTGCATCTTACCTAGAGGAGCAACCCGTCTACATCTACAAGTTTAAGTACAGCAAGCCCGTCCAGCTCAGCGCGGCGGCCCCCGGGGGACAGCCGCTCACAGTGCAGATAGGGGCGCCCACGGCCACGCCAACGCCCACACAGACGACTCCACAAGCCACGGCCACTGCCACAACCCCTGCACCCACGCCGACGCCACAGCCCACGACGACAACGCCTCCTGCCGCCTCTACCACGCCGACGGCGACAACGCCGCAGGCCACGCAGCCTTCCCCTACCGCCCCCACACCGCAGCCAACCACCACTGTCACAAGCCCCACTCCTACGCCCACTCCTGCGCCTCAGCCGGCTGGCTTCCCAGTGGAGGTAATTGCGTTGATCGTTATTGCGATTGTCGGCGCAGTTGTCGTGGCGGCTTTGGCTAGGAGGAGGTAGGTTTAAACCCCGTTTTTTCCCCCACTTCTCTCAACGCTGTGCATATATCTTCGATGGAGAACCCCTCCCTCGCCATTTGAGTTACGAAGAGGCCTAGGAGGGTGGGCAAGTCGGAGGCGGGGCCTATTGCCACGGCCTCCCGGCCCCCCTTGGCGTATACGAGCCGGAGGAATGCCCCCTGTTGCTCCACCTTGAGCATGGCCTCTTCAACGGCCCTGTTTTTATCTCTTCCGCCTGTCGAGGAGCACCTCGCCGGTGGCCAGCCGCACTTCCACTATGCGGTGGTAGGGGATGTACCTCTCCCCAGAGCCCGTGGAGATGGTCACCCCTCCGCTCCCCACCTCCACCACGTCGTCGATGGAGGCCACCTCCTCGCCCCCCGCCGCCCCCCTGCTTACATAGGAGAAGTAGGCCTTGGCGCCCGTCCACTTGAGCTTGTTAAACAGCTGGCGCATTGGATTAACCACATATTTTAACCGCTTTCCTAATATATCTTTGCGCCCCCACGTTCATGGACCCCAGGAGAAATGTGTGGGTGAAGATCATACGGGAGAAGGCCAAGCCGATTGAAGCTTAGGCGCGCATTGCGCAAGAGGGCCCTGGGCCACGTGTTCGAGATCGTTTTTATTACCGCGTCCTGTTGAGACTGCGCCGTCCTACACTACCCTCTTTTTCACAACGAAGTAGTCTCCCCGCCTCTCGACGATGTGCGTCTCTAGGAACTTCTCCCACGCGCGCTCTACGGCCTCGGTGCATTTCCCGCGGCAGGCCCATTTTCTAAACCACAGCCCCTCTAAAAGCGCCAGGGAGAGCCCCTCCAGCTTTTTCTCAACGTCGGCGGGCCTTACGAACATTATGTCGCACTTGTAGGGCGTACCCCAGCAACACAGAGAGGCCCTAGGCTCTGCCCTCTCGGAGAAGATTACTATGTCTAAGTCGTTTAGAGGCCCCCGGGCCCACGACCCCGTTACCAAGGCCGAGAAGTTCCCGAGCATAGCCCTTAGATACTCGGCAATCTTAGAAGAGCCCGGGACTACCTACCACACTCCATGCCTCCACCCACTTTATGACACTCCTCGCGTGTTCCAACGCCCTCATGGCCATGGACTCTGTGAAATACTCAAACGGGTTGCCCTCGTCGTATACGTCAGGGCACCGGGGCGGGGTGTAGAAGTGGTCTAGCTCCGCCGCCACCTCTTTGACCTCGCCCGGCGCTTGGAGAGACAGCTCCCGCTCTGCCGCCTCAATGAGCTTTAGCACAGAGTGCCCGCCCTTTGCCACGCCCCTCGCCCGCAGCAGGGCCTTTACCGCGAGCTCTGCCGCTTGTTGAGCCTTAAAGCAAGCCCACTCGTAGTACCCCCTAGCCAAATCTAGCTCAGCCGACTCCAAGTTCCTCCGCGCTTGACGCATCCACCTGGCAAACTCCCTCTCCACACAGACACCGAGACAAACATATAAAAGGGTATAGAGGGTGAACCATGGAATTGGCAATAGAGAGGCCGCTTCCAAAGCCCACGTCTGCCGACTACGCCTCTGCCCGCCTTCTTGAGGCGCTTGTGGAGGCTAGGCTAGCTCTCGACTTCCTCAGACGCGGCCTTACTCGCAACGCGGCTGGAAAGGCCTTCCAGGCATGGAAGGCTGTGCTCGCCGCTTTGCTCAAGCTTGAGCTTGAGAGGCTCAAGGCCTTAGCCAAGGCCGAAGAGGAGAAGAGGTGGCTAGAGGAGAGGGCGGTGGCAAGAGTGCCCACCACGAAGATGCTGTCTCTCTCCCAGCTGTTGAAGGAGGTGGGGTATCGGGAAGTGCCTGCGTGGACGAGCTTGGCGCTGGACCTACACGACTATCAGTACCATGGACCAGATCCGGATATGGCCCTTAGCAAATATCGCACGAGGGAGGAGGCGGCCTACTTCATTAGGAGCCTTGTAGAAGTGGTGGCTGAGTACGCCGAGAGGCTGAAGAGTCGCGTCGCGTGGACTAAGGAGCACGAGGAGGCCTACAAGGCGCTGGTGGGGGAACTGTAGCTCGCCCCTGCGCCCAAGCTCCAGCGCCTCTGGTGGCGTTTTTATAGTTGGGTTTTTGCCATTTTATGGACTTGGAGGACGTGGTGGCCCCCGAGCTGCGGCCCGTTGTGCGCTACCTCTTTACTGGGGACGAGGGCGCGTTGAGGGGGGCTCGGCGTCGACGTCTCTGCGGTGTTGAAGATGGCGAAGCCGCTCCGTATGGTGGTAGTCGCGCCTAGCTTCGTAGGCGTCAAACTCGACGTGTGGCCGAGGAGGCGCTACCTCATCTGGCTAGACCCCGACCTGGGGAGAGTCTCCGCCTACTACGTCCACTGCCCATTTAGAGTGCCGGGCGCAAGGCGCCTTGAGGTAAACTGACTCATCGTCAAAGTGGCCGACGACGCTGGCTTTAGGAAGTTCCTAGGCTACGCCTACGACGCGGCGCTGGGGACGCCCCCGGCCAAAGGCTGTGTCAGACTGCTGGGGGAGGTCGTGGTGTGTATACGCAAGAGGCAGAAGTACGTCGACGAGGTGGTAAGGAGGCTGGCCTATGGGCTTGAGGTGGCCGCCAGAGAGGCGGCGGCCCAGCGCATAGCGGAGAGACTCAGAAAGCTGGGGTTGTACGTTGAGACTTATAAGGGCAAGGTGTCGTTACCCTTCGTAGACCCGGGCATAGACATAGACGCCTTGACAAACGCGCTAAGAGGCGTCGTGGAAGAGGTAGACCTCGGCGACTTGGGCGAAGGGGAGGTAGAGCTGAAGTGTAGCAGCGTGGGGGACGAGGGACTGTGCACTGTGGAGTACAAGCCCTCCGAGGAGTTCCTAGAGGGGCAAGTGGTCGAGGCGCTGGAGAACGCCCCGAGGGACGTCCACCGCTTTGACGTAGGCGACTACGCAGTTGAGTACTTCGGCGTGGGGCCAGTCCTAGGCGTAGAGGCACCCTTCGCAGAACTCCAGCTCGAACTAGACACAGTCAGGGAGCTCGGCCTCATATACGCAGAGGAGTACATCGCCGCCTCACACCCCGCCCGCGGCAGACGCGCACTGCCGCTGGCAAAGCCCACCGCCGTTGAGGTGAGGAGGGTAGACTGCCTCTTCAACTACCCACTAAACACAGTCACAGCCATGAAGCTGACACAGGACCACGCCCACTAGCACAGAGCAAGCCACTATGCGTTAAGCGCAGACCTTTTGACTCATCAAAACCTATTTAACATGTGGCACTCAAAGAGCCATGGAACTGGCAATTGAGCGCCCACTCCCAAAGCCCACGTCGGCTGACTACGCTTCAGCCCGTCTTCTTGAGGCGTTAGTGGAGGCCAAATTGGCATTGGAGTTCTTGCGCCGAGGTCTCACCCGCAATGCCGCGGGTAAAGCCTTCCAAGCGTGGAGAGCCGTCTTAGCGGCGCTCCTAAAGCTAGAGCTGGACAAACTCAAGGCCATAGCCAAGACGGAAGAGGAGCGGCGCTGGCTAGAAGAAAGAGCAGTGCCCAGCGTCCCTACGACGAAGATGATACCCCTCTCGCAGATGTTGAAAGAGCTGGGCTACCAAGATGTCGTGTTTATAACAAGCCACGCCTTAAGCATCCACGGGTATCAATACCACGGGCCAGATCCAGACATGGCCCTCAGCATTTATCGTACGCGAGAAGAGGCGGCCTTAGCCATTAGGGAGTTGGCCAAGGCAGTGGCACAGTATGCAGAGACGTTGAAAAACCGCGTCACGTGGACAGAGGAACACGAGAGAGCCTACGCGGCACTAGTGGAAGAACTCTAGCTCTACTAGACTGCCGAGACAACTATATGGCGTAAACTATTTAGGGCATACTATGGACGATAGTTATGGAACTGGCAATAGAGAGGCCACTTCCAAAGCCCACGTCTGCCGACTACGCCTCTGCCAGCCTACTCGAAGCGTTGGTAGAGACCAAGCTTGCTATCGACTTTCTCAAACGCAGGCTCACCCGTAATGCGGCGGGTAAGGCTTTTCAAGCGTGGAAGGCCGTACTCGCCGCTCTTCTCAAGCTTGAGCTTGAGCGGTTGAAGGCCGTTGCAAAGACGGAGGAGAAGCGGCGCTGGCTAGAGGAGAGGGCTGTGCCGAGGGTGCCCACTAGCAGAGTGGTCGCACTCTCGCAGATGTTGAGAGAAGTTGGGTATGAGGACGTGGTTGGCACCACCTTTGTGGCGCTGTCTCTCCACGACTATCAGTACCACGGCCCAGATACAGACATGGCCCTTAGCAAGTTTAGGTCTAGGGAGGAGGCGGCGGTGGAAATCGCCGCCTTTCTCCGCACGGTGGTCAAATACGCTGAAAAGCTGAAGGGGGCCTGCGGCGAGTGCGACAGACTTATCGGCGAGTTGAAGGAGGAGCTCAAGGGGGTGTGAGCTCGGCCGCGGGCGGGTCTTTCATCCCACCGCCGATGGCGGGCGTCCAACCCATATCCCACTTCCCCCTATTTTAAAAGCTTGTCGGCGTATTTCCTGCTCCACGGCCACGTCGCGGGCCAGCGGCACGTCTAAGACGAGTCTTAGCGCGTAGGCCGGGCCAGGCCCCAGCCCCGCGACGCCGTTTCTAAAGAGGTCGAGGGCCTCGTCCCTCGGAGTCCCGGCTATAATCACCACCTTGGGCCCTGCGAGTCCGCGGAGGTCAACCACTTCGCGGACAACGCCGCCCCGGCTCTCGGCGAGTCTCATTCTGTGCGTCCTCTCGGGCGTCTTGGCCATGATCTCCAGCCTCGCTGCCCTTGCCTTGATTAGCCAAGCCTCCACCACCGCCTCTACTTGGCCGGGCCCCACAGGTCTCACAACGGCGTGGGCGTAGTCGCCCTGAGGAGTGGAAATGGACAGCTCCCCCGACGCGGACTTAGCCATGGCGGGGTCCAACACGGCGAGCATAAAGCCTCTGTAGGGCCCCTCCTCCACTCTACACCCCGCCGCCCTGCCGTAGATCCAGTCGACGGAGGCCACCAGGGCGTATTCGCCCGGCTTAGGCAAGCCTCTAACCACGCCGCCAGTGGGAGTAAAACGCGCCCAGCCCCGGGAGCTCCTCCCCGCGCTTAGGTAGAAGAACTCCACATAGCCCAACACGCAGTTGGCAGAGTCCCAGCCGTGGGACTGGGCAAAGCGCATGGCTCGGCGCCGCTTCCACACGCTCCACCAAGCAACGGGCCCACTATGAGTGCCATGATGACTACGGCGATGATGCCGACTCCGACAAAGTGCATCAAGCCGATTAGCGTCACCACAAGTAAGACTGGGAGCGCGTGCCGAGGCGGCATGCCCCCTATCACCACTACGTCCACTTCCACAACTATGCCTATGGTTAAAAATGTGAGTCCACAAGCTATGCGTTGAGTCGTGACTTATAGAAGGAAGAGAGTTTAAGCTTAGAAGAGGCGGGACTTGCGGAAGACAGAAAGTAGAAGAATGCGGAAAACGCAATAAAGCGACACTTGGCAGTCGGCACATGGGCCACATCACAAGTCAGAAAGGGAGACCATCCCCACGGCCTAATCCCGAACCCCGTCTAAAAAACCTAAAAACTCGCTCATAGCCTAGTACCAAGGAGATCGCTTATGGTAAATTTCGGCGTCTATCTTAGCTTTGAATCTCTCTCCGGGGGCGTTGAAGTTTTTAAGTCAGTGAATTTCTGGCTCAATGGCGCGCATTGCTAGGTACTATAGGGAGTATGGGGTTAGGCTCGTTAGGGGGTTTATGCAGTATGTGTGGGACGACGTGGGGAGGCGCTACGTGGACTGTAACACGAACCACGGGGTGGCCTTCCTCGGCCACGCCAATCCCAAAATCGTCGAGGCTGTGAAGAGGCAGGTGGAGGAGCTGTGGGTTGCGCCGTTGAACTTTTACACCCCTGCGAGGGAGAGGTTTATCGAGGAGTTTTCCCGCCTCCTCCCCGCCGGCTTCGGCGTAGTGTTTCTGCAGAACACTGGCACAGAGGCGGTGGAGGTAGCGATAAAGATCGCCAAGAAGGTCACTAGGAGGCCCACCATCGTTGCCTTTACCAACAGCTTCCACGGGAGGACCATGGGCTCTCTATCCATCACGTGGAACGAGAAGTACCGCAAGGCCTTCGAGCCCCTGTACCCCCACGTGCGGTTTGGCAAATTCAACGTGCCCCACGAGGTGGACAAGGTGGTGGGAGAGGACACCTGCTGCGTGGTGGTGGAGCCCATACAGGGCGAGGGCGGGGTAAACCCGGCCACCCCCGAGTTCCTCAAGGCCCTCCGCGAGGAGGCCACCCGCAAGGGGGCCCTCCTTATCATAGACGAGGTTCAGACGGGGTTTGGGAGGACGGGCGCCGTGTGGGCCTTCCAGCGCTACGGCGTAGAGCCTGACATATTCACTGCGGGGAAGCCCGTGGCGGGGGGCCTGCCCATAGGGCTGGCTGTGGCGAGGGAGGAGTTCGGCGACGTGTTTGAGCCGGGGGAGCACGGCTCCACCTTCGCAGGCAACGCGGTGGTGATGGCCGCGGCGGCCGCCGCCTCTAGGCTACTCCGCGAGGAGGACGTCCCGGCCAAGGCCGAGGCCATGGGGGCCGAGTTGGCCAAGGCTCTCCAGTCCATAAACAGCCGCCTGGCGGTGAGAGTCAAGGGGGCGGGCCTCATGCTCGGCCTAGAGCTCAGAGTGAAGGCTGATCAGTTCATCCGCCCGCTCCTAGAGAGGGGGGTCCTAGCCCTGACCGCCGGGGTGAACACCCTCCGCTTCTTGCCCCCCTACATGATCGCCAAAGAGGACGTGGAGGTGGTGGCCGCCGCGGTGGAGCAGGTACTGAGGGCGGCAGAGGCGGCGGGGGGAAGCCCACTTGCAACAGCCACGTGACGGCATGGCGCGCCTATTTGTGTATCTCGACTTTGTCGATGTAGACTGTGCACATGTCTCCTGCGGCGTTTACCGCCACCCTGCCCAAGTCTATTGCCTTCGTCTCCGTCTTTGATACCACCCGGTAGTCTACTACGACGTCGGCGAAGGGCAGCGTCACGACTTTGTTGTCTGGCCCTTTGCACATGGCGTTTAGCGCGGCTAGTAGCTGTGAGTACCGTGTCTCAATGGTGACGTTGTAGATGTGGCTGTCGCGGATGACTTGGAAAGACGCCTTTACCAGGGTGTCGTTTGTCGGCGGCGGGGCGCCGCGGTATCGCAGAAAGACTAGCTCGAAGCCTCCCGCCGTTATGTTTTCAACTCTTATGCGCGTGACTTTGCCCATCCTCCAGTAGGCCCCCTTGTCGTACTTGTACAATTCGCCATTTAGATAGTAGTATCTCTCCTCAAATGTTTTGTAGGGCGAGTACAGCCTGAGCTCAATAATCCACCCGGCCGACTCTTTGACTGCGCTGTTAACCGCGTTGTTGACTGCGACGACGATCAGCACTACTGCTACCGCCGTAGCAACCGCGACAACGGGTACCTCCCTCACATATGGTCCATTGCCCCACTTTTTATATGTGTGCCGAGGCGTGGGTTGTTTTAACGTCGCCGTATGCTCAGCGGAGTAGTGGTGAGACGCGGCGTAGGAAGAGGGTTATCACTGCGAAGTCTGCTATTATCATTATGTGCATGATTGTGCAGTATAGGCATACTGCCTTTAGGACTGCGAATTCTAGGTATAGTAGGTAGGGTAGTATTGCGAGGCCGAGGAGGCGCCACCAGAAGATGAAGGCGGCGGCCCGCCTGCTTAGGGTGCGGTATAGCCAGAGGGCGGCGGCTATGTTTACCATGAACCACGCCGCGGCGGCTACGTCGAGGGGGATTGGCCCTATGTAGGCGTAGGAGGAGGTGAGGACTTTGACGCAGTCCATGGTGACCCCCGGGAGGAGCTCCGTCTCTGCGAAGCACCCCGGCGGCAAGGTCTTGACGAGGTAGAATAGGTATATCACGAGGAGGGACGAGGCGAGGCCGCCTGCGGAGAAGGCGAGGAGGAGGATTAGCCATCCCTTGCCCATGTGGGTTGCTGGGGCCAGCTTAAAAAGTGTTAACGCTTACACGCGTGTGAGAGTTTACGAGGTGAGGGTTAAGAGGGCTCTTGCCCCCTCTGGCCTCCCGGAGTACGACTACGCTCTCAACCCCTACGTGGGCTGTCTCCACGGCTGTCTCTACTGCTACGCCATGGATTACACCAGGGGGCCCCCGGCCGCGGCGTGGGGGAGCGTGGTGTATGTAAAGGTGAATCTGCTCGAGGTGCTGAGGCGCGAGGTGGGGAGGGTTAGGCCGGGGGTGGTGGGCTTGTCCACGGTGACAGACCCCTACCAGCCCCCCGAGGCGAAGTACAAGTTGACCCGCGGCGCGGTTTCAATCCTCGCCCGGGCGGGGTTCCGCGTGTCTATTCAGACGAAGTCGGGCATGGTGGTCCGCGACGTAGACGTCTTGGTTGCCCACAGAGAGGCTGTGGACGTGGGGGTCACAATCACAACACTGGCCGACAAGGCGAGGATTTTAGAGCCCATGGCTGCCCACCCCTACGCCAGGGCGCAGGCGGTGCGGAAGCTGGCCGCCGCGGGGGTAAAGACGTGGATATTCCTCGGCCCCATAATCCCCGGCTTCAACGACGGCGCAGAGGACATAGAGCCCGTGGTGAAGCTGGCCCACGAGACTGGCTCTGAGCTCTACTACGACCGCTACCGCCCCAAGCCGCGCGCAGACGCCTACTTAGCCGCCAAGTATAGGCCAGTCGCCGCGACCCCCAGCTGGTGGGCCGAGGTGAAGAAGACTGTGGAGGCCATATGCGCACGGTACGGGGCCCGTTGCATAGACGCAGAAGAGGAGCGCAGAGCCGCTTTTAAACCCCGCACATAGCGCTCCGTGGACGTGCTGGCGGCCGTGGTGGAGGCGTTGAAGGCTGAGGGCCTTGAGGTATACTTAATAGGCGCGAGGGCCATGGCGTTCTACGGCGTGGTCCGCGAGACAAGGGACTGGGACCTCATGATTGACGCCCCCTACACGCCTCAGCTGAGAGACCGCTTAACTAGGCGTCTCCGCGAATTGGGCCTCGACGTGCGGTGGAGCTGGTGGGGCTTCTCTGTCGAGGGGCCCCACGGATTCGCATAGATTAAACTAAGCGGCGTTGCCGGTGGACGACGAATTTAGGCGAAGGGCGAATAGCTACGGCAAGTTTAAAGTGCCCTCGGTAGAGGACCTCGTGGTGATGAAGCTCATGGGCAGAGAAAAGGACTTGAAAGACGCCGTGAAGCTACTGCGCCTTGTCTCAGACTTCGACTACCTGCGCAAGAGGGCCGAGGAGGCTGGGCTTTTAAAAGAGCTGAGAAAGGCGGCGGCTAGGGCGGGGGTTAGGATATGAGGCTGTTACAACACTGCGCTGTGCCGCGCATCTGCGCGCTGACTGGCTGGCACGCCCTTGTATACCACTACGGCCACCCCTGGGCCCTCCCCTACCTCCCAGAGGCAGTAGACGCCGCGTGTCCACGGCTCCCGCGCCGCAGGTTGCGCCAGTCGCCGAGGGGGTACTACCTTTTGAAGACCCCCTACGGGCCTGTGAGAATTTGGATTGAAGACGTTGAGCCAGAGCTTGAGGGGCAATGCGACGAGGGCAAGTGGGTCCTCGTCGTGGGGCTGAGCCGCGCGCTGGAGCACATAAGGCGCCGCGGCCCCCGCAGAGAGTGGCTAAAGCTAATCCCCACATACGTTGAGACGTTTCAACGCACCTTGGCCTCCTACGTCGCCTGCGTTAAGACGAGGCCGGTTAGCACCTAGTGAGAGCCAGCCGCCAGGCCTCGGCCTCTGTGCACTGTAAACAAGACGATGGCCCTTAGTACGTCTGCTAACTCTGGGTCAGAGGCTCTCAGCCGATCCAGTGCCTCGGAGACGGTGGTCTCGGGCACCACGCCGTGCTTTGCTAGGCGTCGCTTAAACTCTTCAAAAGCATCGACAACTCTCACGTGCATGGTAGTACTGTTATATATAAATGTTACGTAGGTCATGTGAGAGCACACTGGTGCCTTAGCGAATAACTTGCAAGCGTCGGCAGGTTTTACCTGATGGATTTAAATCCCTGGGCTATTCTTTACCTGTGTATTACGTATACGTGAATATGAGAAAGCGGAGAGTTTACCTGACTACACGCAAAATCGCCGGCGGCGGATGGAGGCTAGTCGCCGTGCGCCGCCACCGCGAGTTGGCAATGTCTGTGGCGAGATGTATAGCGGACAGGCTCGACTATGTCCTCGAGTGGGACGCCCCCACGTGCGGCTGACACGTTATAACGTCGAGGTACCGTCTCAACTTCTCAATCAGGGCCAAGGCGTCTTCTCGGTGGCGGTCAAACGTCTCCTTGTCTAAGAAGCTGTTGTAGAAGTTTGTAGTCTCTCGGCCATGCCGAAGAGGCGGAGGACCTCCACGTTGCGCGTGTCTCTGTAGATTCGCTGGATTATCAGCTGGTAGTCTCTGTGGCTGTAGTGCTCTAGGCCCAGTGCCTTCCCCATTGCGTTAAGCAACGCGGCCACTGCGCCCCGGTGCTTCTCCCCAGCCTGTGGAAGATTGCCCTTTGCGTAAAGGTCTTCAGTCTCCCTCAAGTAGTCCTCCGAGAGCTTTAAGTACATCTCCACTCTCTCCCGAGGGTCTAAGCGTTGGGCCAGCAATTCGGCGAGGAAAAGCTCTATGTCTCTGCCGCCAGCCGCCTTTTTCAACGCCTCTACCAGCGCTGGGGAGAGCGCCGCCACGGCCTACCTCCTCTTAAGCGATATATACCGTTTGAGCTTCTCCACGAGGGCCAACACGTCCTCTCTATGCCGCTCGAAGAGGTCATGGTCGAGGAAGTTGTGGTAGAAGTTGGCGTGGAGGGCCTCGGCCATTCGGAAAAGTCTAACCACGTCTATGTCCCCAGTCTCGCGGTAGATGCGGGTTATGATCAGTTGGTAGTCTCTGTGGCTGTAGTGCTCTACCCCAAGCAGTTCGCCTATGGCGTTTAAAAGAGCCGCCACGGCCCCCCAGTACTTCTCCCCCGCCTGCAAGAGGTCGCCCTTCTTGTACAACTCTTCGGCCTCGGCGAGGTACTTTTCGTGGAGTTCTAGGTAGGCCTCGGCTTTGGCGGCTGGGTCTATGGCGAGTTTCTCCAATAAGACCTCTGCCAGGGACTTCCCCCTGGCCCTTGCCTCCTCCTCAAGCCTTGAAAGCACCGCGGCGGGGATCACGTACAACTCGGTACCTCCCTATAAATAGCTAATGCCGAGCTATCTGGCTTAAAGGGGCCGTAATGGGGCAGTCACCGACTCCCAAGCCTCGCCGTTGTGCCAACTCAAGGAGGGCCCCGGTGACACTCGTTAATCAGAGCCGTATGAGAGCCTTTGTGATGACACCTTGTCTCATTACGGCACATAAGGCGTAGTTTTCATACGCGCAAAACTTTTAATCATTGTAAAAATTGAAATTATGAACTTAGAGACGAACTTGTCGACTTCTGCCGCTTTTACTGGGAAAATTTTCAGCAATTGGGGCAGGTTGCTCCTCCTCATAGCTCTGAGCATAATCCCAATTGCCAACTTTATCGTGGTGGGGTACATGGCTAGGATTGTTAGAGAGAACCCGGACGAGCTGCCGAGGCTTGAGAACTATGCGGGACTCCTCCTCAACGGTCTGCTGGTGTTCATCGCCTGGCTGATCTACGCCGCAGTTCCGTTGATTTTCATAATACTGGGGCTGGGCACTTGGCTTTTTTCAAGGACGTTGTCCCCGCTCGGCCTGGCGCTGTTCGTCGTCGGCGTTTTGCTCCTCTTGGGGGCCATGGTGATTGGCACAGTGGCCATAGGCTACACGATTAAGCGCGATATGGACTTTACCAAGATCTTCGCCTTCCAAGAGGTGTGGGGCATAATACAGCGGATTGGCGTGGGGCGCTACCTCGTGTGGTACGTGGTAATGGCCGCTTTGGGCCTTGTGGCAGCGGCGCTGGGGTGGCTGATTCCGTGGGTCGGAGGCGCCATCGCCGGCGTCTTCTTTGGGCTTTTTGCGAATAAGTCTCTGGCGCTGCTTCTCGACGAGGCGCTTAAGCCTCCTCAGCAGGCGGAGGGCGGCTAGAGGAAGAGCAGGAAGGGGAGGTAGATGGCCAAGTTCAACGCAGTGACCATCGCACCGTATTTTAAGAATTGGGCGAAGGTTATCGTGGCGCCGTACCTCGTCTCTAGGACCTCCAGTATGATTATGTTGGAGGCGGCCCCCAGGAGGGTTAGGTTGCCGGCCACTGTGGCGGCCATGGCTAGGGTTAGCCACGCCTTTGGGTCCACTGCGCCGAGGTGGTGGAGGTAGGTGGCAAAGAGGCTTGTGAATGGGACATTGCTCAGAACTTGGCTTAGGGCGATGGAGAGGATGGTTATGGATAAGAGGTCTGTGGGCGTGCCGTGGTAGGCTGGGAGCAGTGCGGAGACCAGCGGCTGGAGCACGCCGCCACGCCATATGGCGTCCATCGTTATGAACATGGTGGCGAAGAAGAGTATGGTCCCCCAGTCTACTCTGGCCAAGACCTCCCTGGGCTCTCTGGCGAGGAAGTACAGCGCGGCGGCGACGACGAAGGGTATGAGGCCTATCTCGTGTATGTGCGGCGCGCCTGAGAGTGCGGCGAGGTCGTTGGCCACCATTGCTGCTACTGCGGACGCCAGCCCCACGGCGGCCAGCGCGGCGTCTCTCTTGTCTCTTATGTAGTCCCAGGGCGTTGCCACGTAGCGCACGGGGCCGTCCTCAATGCCCAAGACCTTAAAGAGGAGGAGGGGAACGGCGACTAGGTTTATAAGAGTGGGGATGGCGAGGGCGCCTAGGAAGGCCAGGAAGGGCGCCTTCATGCCCGACTCAACTGCTATCAACATATTCTGAGGGTTTCCAATGGGGGTCATGACGGAGCCCACGGTTAGAGAGAAGGCGAGTAGGAGGAACATGTCCCTGGGCCTTATCCCCGAGGCCCTTGCTATGGCGGCGGCTATCGGCGGCCCCATGAGGGCCACAGTGTCGTTTACCGCGAAGGCGGCTGTTAGGCCGAAGAGGAGGGACGACGCGACGTATATGGACCGCCTGGTCTTAAACGGCGAGATGAAGGCGTAGGCCAGCGCCTCCAGCAAGCCGCTCTTCTCGGCGAGGGCCACTATGGAGAACATCCCCACGAGGAAGAAGAGGACTTCGAAGTTTACCACGTGGGGCACGTCGTCGATGGAGACTGGGCCGAGGACTATTGCCACAAATGCGGCTAGCGACATTATGCTCCAGGTGGGCAGATGGGGGTAGAGTGGCCTGGCCGCCATGCCCCCTACCACAATGGCGAGGAGCAACAGGGCCACTAAGGCGTCGCCCATTGGCGCGGGAGAGATTTAACCTTTTTATTGCTTGCCGCCGTGGAGTTTAAGCCGGTGGGATTTGTGAGACACAGGTATGGAGACGACGAGGTTAAGGCCAAGCGCGTTGTTGACGCAGTGGTGGAGGTTTTGCCCGAGTTCGAGGAGGGGCTAAGGGGCGTGGAGGAGTTCAGCCACTTGATCCTAGTCACGTATCTCCACAAGTCTAGGGGCCGCCCCCTGGTGGTGAGGCCGAAGAGAGTCCCCGGCGCGCCCGAGGTGGGGGTATTTGCCACAGACAGCCCCGATAGGCCGAACCCAATTGGAGTGACGATCGTGCGTCTCGTCAAGCGGGAGGGCAGACTGCTCTACGTAGAGGGGGTGGACCTCTTCGACGGCACGCCGGTGTTAGACATAAAGCCTTTTACCCCCGCCCGGTGCCCCGGCGACGTGAAGGCGCCGTGGTGGGCAGACTAGCGGTAAGGTTATAAACCCATGGGTTTTGTATACACATGCCGTCTCATGGCTCACTTACCAAGGCTGGAAAAGTGAGGAATCAGACGCCGAAGATACCTGCTAAGCCGAGGAAGAACCTCACGCCGAGGAGGCGCAACATTAGGAACTACAAGAGGAGGGTGCTCTACGCCTCTCAGCAGACCGCCGCGGCTGAGGCCTAGCCGCCGAGGTCGCCTCTGCCGAATCTGCTCAAGTAGAATTCTACAATTTTCCTCAGCGCCCGCCTAAGCTTTCTATCTGCAGCCGACGGCGATATGCCGGCGACGGCGGCGAGCTCCTTGAGGGAGATTTTTCTCCCATCGTCGAAGTAGCCGAGGCGGTAGGCCAACTCCACGAGCTTGAGCTGGTCCTCGGTGAGCTGGGGGTCTCTGATGTACTTAGCCCTGCCGATGACCCTCGGCTGTAGCCCCCGGTAGTGCAACTCCCTTAGGATCCGGGAGATTTGGTAGGCGTTTGCGATGAGGATGAGCTCGGCTCTGCCTCCGCATATCCTGCCTCCAACCACTGCGGCGCCGTACTCTACCACTATTTCGCAGGGCTCGCACTTCACTCTCGTCAAAGACTGGTCGGCGAGGAGCACGTGGCCCATGTTTACCCCCACCACTTCGCCGCAGATAGAGTCGTCGCCGTACTTGAAGGTGACAGTGATCCGTAACGCCACAGAGTTGAGTCCATATGCGTTAAAAATATTGCACAGTGGATAAGTGCAAGATTTTACACAAAGGCTTATATTTAGCCGTAAGTTAAGGGGGACATGGCCGAGGAACTGATGAAATACCAGAGGGTGGTAATAGACCAAGACACTTGCATCAGTTGCGGTGCCTGTGTCGCCGCCTGCCCCTACCAAGCGCTTGAGCTAGATGAAAACGGCAAGTCTAGGCTGATTTGGGAGATGTGTAAAGACGACTTCTCCTGCGTCGCAGTGTGCCCCGTCAAGTGTATATACAAGGTCAGCGAGGCGCCCGCCGAGTTTAAGGCTAAGAAGGGGTGGTACAGGCTGGGCAGGGCGCTTTCGCCAGAGGAGCAGAAGGCCTTCCAGGAGTGGAGGACAAAATACGGCATTACGGCGGACCCAGTATAACTTTTTTACCCAAACTCCACTTTTTCCGTGGGCTTTTGCAAACTCTGTGGAAAAGTTAGTGTTACAATCTCCAGCAGACTGGGCGTCTGTGTAGACTGTCTTAGGAGGAGGCCGAGGGAGGCGTTGAAAATCGCCGAAGAGCTCCATAGGGCTAGCCGCCTGAGGTTTGGCCTTCCCCTCTCTCCTCCCCAGGGCGGCGTTCCCTGCGGCATATGTGGCAGGGGGTGCTCTGTGCCAGAAGGCGGCGTGGGGTACTGCGGCCTCGTTAAAAACGTGGGCGGGCGCTTGACTAGGCCGGGCGGCGTGTACATGGGGGTTCTCGAGTACTACTACGACCCCATACCCACCAACTGCGTCGCCGACTGGGTGTGCCCAGCGTCAACGGGGAGGGGTTACCCCAAATACGCCAAGTCGCCCGCGGGCGAGGCTGGGTACTACAACTTGGCCGTCTTCTACGGCGCGTGTAGCCTCGACTGTCTGTACTGCCAGAATTGGCACTATAGGAAGTACCCAAGGCGCCCCGTGTTGGTCTCAGTGGAGGAGCTGGATAGGGCCATGGACCGCCGCGTGACGTGCGTCTGCTTCTTCGGCGGCGACCCCGCGCCGCAAGTGGTACACGCTCTGCTTGTGGCAAAGAGGGCGGCGGAGAAGGGGGTCAGAGTGTGTTGGGAGACGAGCGGTCAACTGGCGCCGCACCTCTTGGACAAGGTGGTAGAGGTCTCGCTAAAGACTGGGGGAATTGTGAAATTTGACCTCAAGGCTTTTACGCCAAGCGTCTACAAGGCGCTGACCGACGGCGAGGTTGACATAGTGCTTAGGAACTTCAAGATGGCGGTGCGCCGTTTTAGAGAGCGGCCGGAGGTCCCCCTGGTCGTGGCCTCAATCCTCCTCGTGCCTGGCTACGTCGACGAGGTGGAGGTGGACCTCCTCACCAAGTTTATAGCACGCCTAGAGCCAGAGGTGCCCACTAGATTTTTGGCATTCCACCCCGACTACCTCCTCGACGACTTGCCCCAGACCTCTATTCGACATGTGGAGACAGCCGTAAAAATCGCAAAGGAAAACGGCCTTGTAGAAGTGAGCATTGGCAACGCGTGGCTACTCGGCGACTACTACTAGGGCTGTCTTCCCGGCGGCGTGCAGTAGGGTTTTATGTGTTTGTACACGTCGCTGAGCCTAGGCCTGTCCTTGAACAATACCACGTTTGGGAGCAGGCCCTTCCATGTGGCCATGGCGAGCTCTTCGCTTACGAGGACTAGGAGGGGCTTCTTCACTTTTGCCAGTTTTTCGTACTTCCGCCTGAGGTAGTCCGGCGTCCAGAAGCCCACCACCTCGACGTACAATTCGCCTATCTTGAAGTCCGGTATGTATACCCTCCTGTCCACTACGAGGACTTCGGGCTCTCGCTCCACGCGGCAGACCCTAGACACTTGCCTGTAGAACTCCGCCTCTATAGAGCTGTCGAACTCCTCCTCCTGCGGAGGCTGGCGCGGCAGGTCGGGGGCTGTGCGCCACTCCTCGCGGTATGTGTACACTCTGTCCCTCAGCTTTATCTGTGCCTCTATTTTCCACTGCCCGGCGGAGATTATGTAGGGCACGAGCTTGGCGAGCCTAGTGCCGTACCGCTCGGTCTGCCTAAGCGCGGAGACTGGGCCGTCGAAGTGGAAGACGAGCCACCCCCCGTCCCCCTCCTCGGCTATGTACATTAGGCGGTACCCCTTCACCGCCCTTATTAGCCTCTTCACCACCGCGGGGGCGTTGGGGACCCACGCCTTTACGTATAACGACTTGAACAAGAGGGTCTGCATAAGCGCGAGGTTGTACTCCCGCGCCAGCTCCTCCGCCGTAATGGAGGGGGGCTCGACGATCTCTAAGTTGTCCTCGTAGGCCTTTAAGAAGAGGCGCCTTACCTCCCCGGGATCGAGCCTGAGCTTGGACGCAACGGCGTTGAAGACCGCCTCCCTCGCCTCAGCTGATAAGACGGGCCAGGAGGCCGCAGCGGCTTTAAAGACCTCAAGCCTGACTCTGGAGACCAGGCGCTTGTCCACTGACTCAGTCTTGAGGAAGTGGCTGAGGACGTGGGCGAGGCCGCCCGCCAGCTTTTTGTCAAAGCCAAGCGCCTCCACCCTCCTCTTGAACTCGCCCAGCGTCTTGGCGCCTCTCGCCGCCTCAATGACCTCGGCCGCCGCCGACGCGTCGGAGAGGTACCTCGGCCTAATCTCCCCGCCCTTCCGCACGACGCGGAGGTAGTCTATGGGCATCAACGTCATGACACGCCCCTCTTCCTCCTCCTAGCCATGTCCACCTCCCTCGTCTTCGCCGTCACCACCTCGTAGATCTTGGCCCTATGCGGCTTGAGCCTGAGCGCGCGGCCCATCCGCTGTATGAACTGTCTAACGCTGGACGTCCCGCCCAGAATTACCACCACGTCTACGTCTGGCACGTCTACCCCCTCGTCTAAGACTTTCCCAGTCACAATCGCCTTGACCTCCCCCCTGCGGAACATGGCCATAACCTGCTCCCGCTCCTGGGGACTTATGTCGTGTGTGACCAGGGGTATGAGATAGCGCTCGGAGACGGCCCTGGCCAGCGATGTGTACTCAGTGAAGATGAGGACCTTTGAGGCGGGGTGCCTCGCGAGTATTTCCCCCACAGCGTCTACCTTGGCCGAGGTCTCGTGGATAAGCCTCCTCATGGTGTGCCAAGCCTCAAGCGCCCTCCTGGCCTCGGGGCTTCTCCCAGCCAGCGCCACCAACTTCTGGAAGTCCGAGGGCGACTTGAACCTCAGCCCCTTCTTCCTCAGATACGACAGGTACATCTGCTCCGCCTCTTTGTACACCTTCTTCTCCTCCTCGGTCAACTCCACCTTGACCACCTCCACCTCGTAGTCTGCCACCCACAGCCCCCTGATGTCTCTCGCAGACATTTTGTACACCACGGGTCCCACGAGCCAGTCCAAGTCCACGTGTAGCTCATCCGCCCTCTCGGGAGTGGCCGTGAGGCCCAGCCTATACGGGGCAGGGCTGAGCTCCGCTATCTGCCGGTAGGAGGGGGAGGGCAAGTGGTGGACTTCGTCGAAGACGAGGAACATGTACCTATTGCCCAGCACCTCCACCGCGGCGTAGGCGGAGTCGTAGGTGATGACTGTGACACAGCTCTCCCGCTTCTCCTCGCCGTACCAAACCCCCACCCTCCCTGGGAAATACTGGGAGAGCCTACTCCTCCACTGCTGGAGGAGCTCGACAGTAGGCACCACCACTAGGGCGGGTACCCTCATCTGAGCTATGGCGGCAATTGCCACGTGAGTCTTCCCAGCCCCCGTTGGCATGACCACCACGCCCCTCTTAGCCTTCGACCAAGCCGCCAGCGCCTCGGCCTGGTAGCTCCTCAGCCTGACCTCAGCCGCGGCCCTCACCTCGGCGCAGTGGAGAGACCACACCCGGTCCTCCACCTCAACCCCCAACGCCTTAGCCGCCGCCAAAATCCGCGGGTAGTAAATGGCGAGGGCCCGGTACTTCCCCACCCTCTCGTCGAATTTGAGAAAGGAGAGCTTGCGCAGTTCTTGGGGGAGGGAGCCCTCCACTAGGACTGTGCCCCTGTCCCAGGTGAGGACGATTCTCGGCGTCGTCAATCCCACGCCACCTCTACCCCGAGCCCTGCCCTCTGCGCCTTTTCAACGACGTAGAGGGCCATGGCCGCGTCAAAGAGGGGGTTCCCCACAGACTTGTACACCTTAATTTCGCCGAAGTCGCACCGCGCCCCTCGGAGGAAGTCGCCCATGTAGACCCAGTTGGGCGCCACGTCGTCGCTCTCCTCGGCGGCGTGGGGGTTGTCCACAAGCATGCAGCGGGACCTCCTCTTGACTTCGTCGTCGAGCTCTCTGACGGGGCGCGGCGCGCCTATGGATATCACCACGGCTCCAGCCTTTAGGCTCGCCCCGAGGACCACCGGCGACTTGGACGTAGTTGCCGCAATTACCAAGTCGCTGCCCAGCGCCTCGGCGTGTGTAACAGACACGGCGCCGTATTTTGCCGCCAGTTGCGCCGCCCTAGTGGGCTCTATGTCGTACACCTTGAAGCTTGCGCTGGGGTAAAGCGCCTTGAAAACTCGCAGGTGGTACTCTGCCTGGAGGCCTGCCCCAATGACACCGATGGTCTTCGGCTCGGCGCCTATGGCCCTCGCCGCAACGGCGCTCGCCGCGGCCGTCCTCCACCCGGTGAGCTGGGTGCCGTTGATTAGGGCGAGCGGGGAGCCCCGCTCTGGGTCTATTACCATCACCACGGCCTTCACGGTGGGCCTCGCCCTGGGGTATATGCCCACAAGCTTCACCGCTATTTTGCCCCCCATGTGGGCCACCATGGGGGCAAACCACACGTCTCCCACAGTCAGCGCCTGCCGGGGGAGAAACTTTGCTTCCGCCAGATAGCCGCGCCTAATGGCCTCCACGGCCTCCCCTGGGTCGACCAGGGGGTCGATGTTGGGCAAGAGCAACATGTCAACTGCTCCGGCCCCTCTTTAAAAAAGTTTGCCTAAGATGTATGCAAAGCCGGCGGTCGCTGCGGCGAGAATTACAAACACCGCGGGGGGATTGTCCGCGAGGGGGAGCCAGGAGAGGTTCATGCCGTAGAACCCCGTTATTATGAGCGCCGGCAGAGCCACTGTGCCCAGCCACGTCAGCCTTTTAACGGAGACGTCCAGCGACATCTGCACCACTGTGCTGTACAACAGTCTGACGTCGCGGGCAAATCTGCGGAGGAGGAGGGCTCTGCGGGCTAGAGACCGGGCGTATGCGTACTGCCTATACCCCACTAGCCCCCTCCTCTTAAGTTCCACGGCCAGCTGCCGAAGCTGAGACGCGGCGAAGTACAACATGTGCGAGTTGTAGAGCGCCGTGTACACCTCGCCGGGGGACACTCTCTCCTCTGTCTCCAGCCTAAACTCGAGGGTGTCCAACGACGACTCCACGGCGGAGATGGCCTCGGCGAGGCGCTGTAGCGCGCCGTAGAGGGCCTCTTGAACGGTCGAGTAGGGGCCGCCTACTACTCTGCCGTCTCTCTCGGCGACGAGCTCGACCAACTCCTCCTTGACCTCGCCCCCCTCAAGGGCCACGAGGGGAATTTGTAGGTGTATGAGGCCGCCCTCGTCAAATATATACACCATGTAGTTTAGAGACGTGGGCCTTAAAGAGGTTGAAGCCAGAGACGCCGCGGCGCTGGCCCTCATCCTCGCAGTAATGCTGGCTCTCCCAAGCCCCCTCGGCTACTTAGCCGTATTTGCCGCCGTAGTGCCGTATCACAAGAAGATTACGTGGGCCGCCTTCTCTCCAGGCCCTCTTGCCGCGGCCCTCCTGCTGTACACAGCGGCGTTTCTCATAGACTACGCCACAGTGGGCATACCGACGCAGCGCCCCCCCTGGCTCACCGCCGTGGTCTTTGCGCCACTCGCCGAGGAGCTAGTCTTCAGAGCGCTCGCCTTCGCCCTACTGCCAACGCCCCTCTCCTGGGTCTTCTCAGTGGTCATCTTCGGCGTACTTCACTTGGACAACCCGCTGTTAGCCGCCCTGTACGGGGTAGCCCTCTCCCTCGCGTACAGAGGCGGGGGATACATCGCCTCCTCCGCCCTACACGCCTTTAACAACGCCCTCTGGCTCTACCTAGCGCAGTGCCTCCACGGATGCGCCTAGACGCCGCTGGCCCCGGGCGCCCGCCGGCCTTTTGCCGTCGCCTCCATAAGCATGTTTATTAGCCTCAGCACCCCCTCTCTATGTTTCTCGAAGGACTCCCTTCTCATAAAGCCGTGGTAGAAATTTGCGTGGAGGCCCTGGGCCAGTCTAAACAGCGTGGAATACTCTGGGTTCCCACTCTCTTCTACTAGCGCCTCTACGATGTCCCAGAAATCTCTATGAGTGTAATGCGGCATCTCCCTCCTCTCTGCAATTGCGCTAAGGAGCGCGGTAACCGCCCCCCAGTACTTCTCTCCCGCCTGCGCTAGGTCGCCCTTCGCGTAAAGCTCCTCTGCGTCGAGGAGGCACTTCTCCGCCAGCTTGAGGTACGCTTCACCCTGGCCTCTGGGTCGAGCTCACTCACCACGGCATCTACCACTAGCTGTTCCACCGACTAGCCGCCACGCTTTTAATCAACTCTGCAACCTCGGGCGGTAGCTCGATTGTCACAGCCTTCTCCACGTAATAGTCAACAAACCCACTTAAATTTGATGCTAAGAAAGGCAGAAAAGCAACTGCGTATTACGACACAGAGCCGCAGGCTACTTCTACGTAGCGGCGGTAGCGCTGTCTCAGTTCCTCGGCGGCGTAGAAGCCTTTGACGTGGCTCCAGGGTAGGGGCTCCTCTCTGTGCCTAAAGACGTAGCTCAGAGCCCCCGCCTTCAACAGCCGCCTCCAGTACGCCAAAGGTCTGTCAGACGCTGCCGCCTCAACTATGTGCCGCGACACGTCGCGGCCCCCCAGCGCGATGGCCGCCTGTATTGCCGCTAGGCGGGGGTCGTAGCTGGAGAATTCGCCGCGGTGCACCTCCCTAATGGACTCGATCTTCTCCTCAAGGGCCTGGAGCTCCTCCATTGGGTGATACTGGAGGGGGGTCTGCGGCTTTGGAATAAACGGGTTTACACTCAAGTACACCCTGGCGTATCTGGCCGCCTCTTTTACGAGGGCCTTCACCGCCTCCAAGTCCTCCTCCCGCTCGCAGGGAAGCCCCACCATTAGGTACATCTTCAGCTTCATCCCCAGCTCCCCTGCCCTCTTTGCCACTTTCAACACGTCGGCGTCTGACATCTCTTTCCCCAGCGCCTTTCTGAGGCGTTCGCTGGTCTCGGGGGCTATGGTCAACGTCTTCTGGCCCAGCTTTGCCACAAGCTCCAGCGACTCGTCGTCGAGAAGCTCGGCGCGGAGCGACGGCAGAGAAAGGGGGACCCCCCTCCTTATCGCTTCATAGAGGAGTTGTTTAAAGCCTGGGTGTGCGTTGGCCGTGAGGGCCACTAGGGAGGGCCTCACCCCATACCTCTTGTATAAAAGCTCGGCCTCTTCCAGCGCCTTCTCCCACCTCCTCGGCCTATAGGGCTTGGTGATGTAGCTCTCCATGCAGAATAGGCAGGAGAAAGGGCAACCCCTGGCCAACTCCACCGAGAGGCTAAAGGCGGCCTCGGGCTCTGGCAGCCTCCTGTAGTCTGCCTCCTCTACGTCTTTGGCGTAGGCCACGGCGACTTCGTACGGCCCGTCAGCTGGGTAGTACATGCCTGCGCCCTCCACTCTGTCCCCCGTGGCCAAGTACTGGACGACCTTATCCCACACGGCCTCTAGCTCCCCGAGCACGATTAAGTCGGCCAAGTCGGCCAGGGGCTCTGGGTTAGCCGTGACGGGGGGCCCGCCTACGACGACTTTCGGCCTCTCCCTCGCCCTGGCCCAGGGCTCTACGCCGCCCTCGATTAACAACTTTGCCAAATTTATGTAGTCGAGCTCGTAGTGGACAGTGGCAACAACGTAGTCGAAGTGGGAGAGCGGAGTCCCCTCCTCCACGCCCCTCGGCCCCCTGTCCGCCGTGAACCTCTCCACGTAGAACCCCTCGTCTTGTAGCTTGAAGTAGAGCACGTGGTACACCGCGCTGGACATGGCCACGGAGTATGTGGAGGGGTACGCCAGAGCCACCTTGACCCCGCTCTTCCTATAGCGGACCCGCCTCACACATATTTAAACCGTTGACCCCTTTTTAAGCGCATGGACTTGATAAGAACTCTCCGCAGGGGGGAGTACGTCGCCTACCTAATTGTGCTAGGTCTCACCGCTGTTCTACTCGGCCTGTCCGTATATCTGGCCGGGTACAGGCTTTACGAGCTTGCAACAACGGCGGCCTCAAATCCGACGGAACTATCTCAGGCAATTTACAACGCGCTCTCCGACGTCTTCCTAGTGGTGATATTCGTCGAGTTAATCGATACTTTTATTGCATACTTGGAAAAGAAGCGGCTAATAGTCTACAGGATAATTGACGTAGCCTTGGTGGCCTTGGCGAGAGAGCTCTTCATATACTTAGCGCCTGTAAACGCGGAGTTCAAAATCGACAAAGGCGTTGCCCTAATATTGGCCACTGCCGTCATTGGCTTCGTGGACTACCTCCAAAGGAGAGGGATCACGCTTGGGAGAAGGAGGCGGTAGGGCCGGCCCTCAGCTCTAAGGGGGGTTAGGCTGTAAAATTTATTAACATGCCCAGTTGTGTCGCCGGTGTCTGAGGCACAGTTTAACATACTGTCTCTAAGGGAGAATAGGCTGTTGGGGAGAAAGGAAGTGCTAGTGGAGATACTGCATCGAAAGTCTTCTACGCCCACGAGGCAAAGCGTGAGAGAGTGGCTTGCGAAACAGCTGGGGGTTGAGGTGGACAAGATTTTTGTGCGAAAGATCAAGACGGAGTACGGGATAGGGAAGTCCAAGGCGGAGGTCCACGTATATACAGATGGGGCGCTGGCCCGGGTGATAGAGCCGCTCTATATCTTGGCCAGGAACTTGGGGGAGGAGGGCAAGAAGCTTCTTGAGGAGGCTAGAAAGAGGAGGAACGAGCGTAGGGAGAAACGCAGGAGGAAGAAGAAGGGCGGCGGGAAGTAGCCATGTCTAAGAAGGCGCCTGCTAAAGAGGGTAAGAAGCTGCCCCGCGCGGCTACTTGGTACGAGATCGACATGGAGAAGGGGGTGTTTAGGTTTAAGAACAGGCTCTGCCCCAAGTGCGGCTCTGTCATGGCATTCCACCGCGAGCCCGTGCCGCGTTGGCACTGCGGTAAGTGTGGCTTTACTCAGTTCCAGAGGTGATAATTGGGGTAGAGTCCACTGCGCATACCTTTAGCCTCGGCCTTGTATCTGGGGGCAAGATTTTGGGACAGGTGGGGAAGACGTATGTGCCTCCGGCGGGTAGGGGGATACACCCCAGGGAGGCCGCTGAGCACCACGCCAAGGCCGCTCCACAGCTCTTCCGCAGGCTCATAGAGGAGTTCAACGTCTCGCTGGGAGACGTAGAGGCTGTTGCATATTCTGCGGGGCCTGGCCTGGGGCCGGCTCTGAGGGTGGGGGCGGTGTTTGCCAGGGCTTTGGCCATTAAGCTGGGGGTTCCCCTAGTCCCCGTGCACCACGGGGTTGCGCACGTGGAAATTGCCAGATATGCCACTGGGTCTTGCGATCCGCTTGTCCTCCTCATATCGGGGGGGCACACCGTCGTGGCGGGCTTCTCCGACGGGCGGTATAGAGTGTTCGGCGAGACTCTAGACGTGGCAATTGGCAACGCCATTGACATGTTTGCGAGAGAAGTGGGGCTCGGCTTCCCCGGCGTCCCCGCGGTTGAGAAATGCGCCGAGGCGGCTGAGGAGCTGGTAGCGTTTCCCATGCCCATAGTTGGGCAAGACCTCTCCTACGCCGGCCTCACCACCTACGCCCTACAGCTAGTCAAGAGGGGGACCCCCCTGCCGGTGGTCTGTAAATCGCTTGTGGAGACGGCGTACTACATGTTGGCGGAGGTCACAGAGCGGGCCCTCGCCTTTACCAAGAAGAGGGAGCTCGTGGTGGCGGGCGGCGTGGCTAGGAGCAGGAGGCTGCGGGAGATCTTGTACGAGGTTGGGAGAGAGCACGGGGTCGAGGTGAAGTTTGTCCCAGACGAGTTCGCCGGCGACAACGGGGCCATGATCGCCCTCACCGGCTACTACGCATATAGGAGGGGCATCGCCGTGGAGCCAGGGGAGAGCTTTGTCCGCCAGAGGTGGCGCCTCGACACAGTGGACGTTCCCTGGTTCTACGATCTGTGCAATAGATAAATAGGCAGAGAAACCAGAGGCTATGAAGATGGTTGCCCTAAGCCTAGTGGCCGCCGGAGCGGCGTTGGTGGCCTTCGCCGTCGTCAACGCCTTGTTGCTCTACTTCGCAGGGGCGCCCAAGGTGTCTCTGAATATAACGGCTCCCCTGCTGGGGCAGACGATCACTGCGAGGATAAGCGGCGTCCCAGACCCATACGCCGTTGGCACCGCCGTGGCGCGGGGCGTAATTCTGCTCGCCATAGGTCTCATAGGGGCAAAGCTACTGGAGGTGGGGCTGGGGGAGCTTAGGCGGCAGAGGGAGGAGGAGGCTCGGCGGCAGCACTATGAACAGTATTACCAGTATCAACAATACTGACCTAGTGTTTAAGTACTTCAAGGCCCTGGAGGAGAGGGGCCTCGGCGAGTGGGTAGATAGGGCGTTTCCCACGGCGGCTGTTTTTAGGCTTATCGAGGAGGCGGCCGGCGCCACCGCCGAAGAGGTGGTGGAAAGGCTTGTGGAGGTCATAGCTCCAAATATCCACCCCGAGGTGGCCGGGGAGGTGGTGGGGCACAGAGGCGAGGGGGCGGTTTTAGTCGTGGCAAGGGCTGTGGCTCTGTGGTATCTTCAAGTGGCTGAGGAGCTTGGAGTGGTAAGGGTGAGGAGGCGGTAGGTCTCTAAGATGGCCCTACTGAGCCTTATCTGCTCCTCGAAGTATCCCTCTACCCTCTTCCTGTGGCGTTTTAAGAAGTCCCAGTAGAGTGGGTGCGGGGGCTTGGGCTCTCGGCCCCAGAGGGGGGTGCCCGGGAGCGGCATGAAGTAGTGTAGGCGGATGTGCGCCCCCATTGAGACCAGCCTCTCCATGGCTTTCACTGTGGCAACCACGTCCTCTTCCTCCTCGCCGGGGAGGCCGGCTATTACGTCCACCACAGGCTTAAAGCCCATCTTCACCGCGGTGGCCGTCGCCTCTTCAACTACCGCTACGTCGTGGTCTCTCTTTGTCGACGCCAGGAGCCGCTCTGAGCCCGACTGGAGGCCGAAGGACAGCCGCCTATTTGCAACAAACGGCTTTATGGCCCCCAAGACGTCTCTGGTCACAGTCTCCGGCCTCGTCTCTGAGGGAAAGGTGCCTAAGTAGGGCCTGCCCCCCGCCTCTCTCACAGCGCGTAGCAGGCCGACTAACGCATCTACATTTGGGGTTTTCCCGTCCGTGGATCCGTAGAGAAATCCTACAGGCGCTATGAACCGAATTTCTTCACGTCCCGCGGCCACATAATGTTTCACCATTTGCGCCACGTTTTCCACTGGGCGGTAGCGGACTGAGCCGTGGAACCACGTTTGACAAAAGGTGCACCTGTAGGCGCAAGACCTCATTATCTCTATGGGCGGGTACGCCCCGAGGGACGTGCTATAGGTCTTGTGGATTAGCTCCGCGTAAATTCGGCGGCCCGCCCTAACTCTCCCGTCGACGAGCATGAGGGTGTTGGGAGGCACCTCCTCCAAGCCCTCCGCCTCTCTCTCCACTATCGCGGGGAGGGCCACTTCTCCATCGCCCACCACTACGTATTTTACGCCGAGTTTGAGGAGGGTGATTGGATCTCCCGCTGCGTGGGGGCCGCCAGCCACCACTGGGTATTTAGACGCCACTTCGCGCACCTCTTGCCAAATTTCGACGAATAGGGGCGTGGATAGGCTGTAGAGGACTAACACGCGCTCGCCGCGGCGCTGTAGCTCGTGGGCGTCTCTGAGGGGGTCCGTGGTGGGGACTACCTTGTACTTGTCCTCTATGGGGGCCACTGCGTATGCCATGCCGTTGTTCGGGCCGGGGAACACCCTGGCGAGGAGTAACACATTTTATCCCCGTCGGGTTTTTAAAAGCATGAAGTTGGCATATGTCAAGGGGCCTCTTGTGGCAGTATTCGCCGGGTCTTGGCTTTGTGAAAAATCCCCCGTGGACGGGGTGCCCATCCTCCTTGGAGAACCCATTGGGGAATGCGCGGGGGATGTGGCCAGGCTTATATCCATTGCCACGACGGTTAGGGCCGTCAAACGGCTGGGCGCCAGGGTGTACGTGAGCGAGGCCCTTGGCGCAGATGGCGTTGACGCGGCTTTTGCGGGTGGGGCAGACGGAGTGGTGGAGGAACTCGGAGCCGCGAGGGATGCGGCAGGTGGGGCGCAGGCCGTGGTGGTGGAGGCCGGCGACGTCGCCGAGCTTTTGAACAAGGTGAGGCGGCTGGCCGAGGAGGGCCGCAGGGGGTTCGAGGTCTTGGTTGCCGCACCCTTTGACAAGGCTGTGGAGCTCGCTCCATTTGTCGATGGCGTGGTGTTGACTGGGGGGTGGGTGGAGGTTGGGCTGGAGGAGGTTGGACATGTGCCAGAGGTGGGGCGCTGTACGGCGTGTGGCGTGGACTACCTCATGTATGGGGAGACGATAAGGCGGTGCGTCTACTGTGGGAGGAGGCTTGTGAAAGTCATCACGTCAACGCGGCCGCCTAGGTCTAGGCCGGTTTTCCGCGCCGTCGCGAAGAAACATTTAAAGTTGACAATTCACAGATTTAAGATCGTCTAGACGGCGGTATATTACATTATTTATCATTATAGATTTCTCCTTCTATAATTGCAGTATATAGTGCTATATATGAGTCAAACTTATATAACTGGCGTATACTCAGTTCAATGCCGTTTATCAAGTGGATAACCGAGGTGGGAAAAGACGACGCCCTTTTGGTGGGCGGCAAGGGGGCTAACCTCGGCGAGGTGGCTAAGCTGGCGACAGTGCCCCCTGGCTTCATCGTCACGTCTGAGGCCTTTAGGTATTTTCAACAGTCGGTAGGACTCGCCGAGAGGATAAGGGAGGTCCTCAACGCCTACATCAGGTCCGGTGAGCCTGAGGAGTATGAGAAGGCCAGCGCCGAAATTAGGAGGATAGTTGAGGAGGCCCCCCTCCCGCCTGAGCTAGAGAAGGCAATTGTAGAGGCGTATATGAGACTCAGCGAGGAGGTGGGAATTAAAGACGTGGCGGTGGCCGTGAGGAGCTCAGCCACTGCAGAGGACATACCTGAGGCCTCTTTTGCGGGGCAACAGGACACCTACCTCAACGTGAGGGGGGCAGAGAAGGTGGTGTACTATGTGAAAAAGGTGTGGAGCTCTCTCTACACTGCCAGGGCCCTCTACTACCGCGACAAAATGGGTATACCTCACGAGAAGAGCCTAATGGCAGTGGTGGTACAGAAACTGGTCAACGCACGCTCCGCGGGGGTCATTTTCACCCTTGATCCAACGAACGGCGACACGTCCAAGGTAGTGATTGAGGCCAGCTGGGGCCTCGGAGAGAGTGTGGCGAGGGGGCTCGTTACTCCCGACGAGTACGTGGTAGATAAGGCCACGTTTAAGATCGTAGAAAAGAGGATATCCCCCAAGAAGGTGGCTGTGGTGAGAGATGAGGCTGGGCTGACCAAGGAGGTGGAACTCCCGCCTGAGAAGGCCAATGCCCCAGCCCTCAGCGACGAGGAGGCGGTGGAGTTGGCCAAAATGGCTGTGAAGTTGGAGCAACACTACGGCCACGCCCTCGACATAGAATTCGCCGTAGACGCCGACTTGCCGTTCCCGAGGAATTTGTTCATTCTCCAGGCGAGGCCCGAGACTGTATGGTCTAGGAAGGCCGAGCGGCCTAAGGCCGCCGAGGCGCTGGCGGGGACCGTCGTAGTGAAGGGCATACCCGCCAGCCCCGGCGTGGCTGTGGGAACTGCCAAGGTTTGTCTCACCTTGGAAGACGCCAAGAAGAAGCTGAAGAAGGGGGACATCCTCGTGACTAAGATGACGGACCCAGACTGGGTTCCCTACATGAAGCTTGCCGCCGCCATTGTGACCGACGAGGGCGGGAGGACGTCGCACGCCGCGATTGTCAGCAGAGAGTTGGGCATACCCGCCGTGGTTGGAACTGGCAACGCGACGTCCGTGCTTAAGGATGGAGAGGTCTACACCGTGGATGGGAGCAGGGGCGTAGTTTTGGCGGGCGCGGTGGCGGCTAAGGCTGAGGAGGCGAGGGCGCCTGCGGCGGCTGTGGCGCCTCCCAGGGAGATAATACTGCACATATACCGCGCCGTGCCCACGGGGACTAAGGTGTATATGAACCTCGGCGAGCCTGAGAAGATTGACGAGTATAAGGACTTGCCGTTCGACGGCATTGGCCTCATGCGCATAGAGTTTGTGATCTCGAGCTGGGTGGGCCAGCACCCGCTCTACCTCCTCTCAATTGGGCAAGAGCAGAAGTTCGTGGACAAGATGGCTGAGGGCATAGCCAAGGTGGCCTCGGCCATATACCCGCGCCCAGTGGTGGTTAGGTTCAGCGACTTTAAGTCGAACGAGTACAGGGGACTCGAGGGGGGCGAGAAGTTTGAGCCTGAGGAGAGGAACCCCATGTTGGGCTGGAGAGGCGTCTCTCGCTACGTGTCGCCGCAGTATGAGAAGGCGTTTAGGCTAGAGCTCAGAGCTATAAAGAAGGTCAGGGAGGAGATGGGGCTTAACAACGTGTGGGTCATGGCGCCGTTTGTGAGAACTGTGTGGGAGGCGGAGCGGTTTAGCCGCCTCTTGGAGGAGGAGGGCCTCTACAGAGATAGAGACTTCAAGGTGTGGGCCATGGCCGAGGTGCCCTCAATCGCCTTTATGGTGGAAGAGTTTGCCGAGTACTTCGACGGATTCTCGGTGGGATCCAACGACTTGACTCAGCTAGTGCTAGGCGTGGATAGGGATAACGACTTCTTGGTGAGGATTAACCCGAGGTACTTCGACGAGAGGGAGGCCCCCGTGCTTAAGGCCATATACGAGCTCATTAGGAGGGCTCACAGGGTGGGGAGGACTGTGTCCATCTGTGGGCAAGGCCCCTCGGTGTATCCGCAACTGGTGGAGTTCCTAGTGAGGGCTGGCATTGACAGTATCTCGGTGAACCCAGACGCGGTGCTTCAGACGAGGGTGCTTGTGGCCTCTGTGGAACTTAAAGTGCTCAGGGAGCGCCTAGACGCCATCTACAGTGCCTTGTACAAGAGGGACAGCGACGAGGAATTTGCAGAAATAGTGAAGAAGGTCTTCGGCGGCGTCAAATACTAGGTCCGCTTGTCTCTCAAACCGGCCAGCGCCGGTTAAGGCTTAAATTTGTTCTCGCTTTTTCCTACATGGACTTGGGCTTTATATTGATAGGCATAGCAGTTGGGGTAGTTGTCTTTCTTCTCCTCGACTACTTTGTGAAGAGGATTTTTTCAAGGGTGTTGGACGGTGAGCAACTTCTGCTTCTGAGGTTGCTGGCTGCGTTGTTCTCTCTTTCGCTTATCTTTGCAATTGTGTCTCCTGTTGCCCAGATACACCACTTGTTCTACCTCTTGTTAGTAATATTGGTGTTTTCTTTAGGGTCGTTTATACTGGGCACTAGGCGAATATTGGAGCAGTACCTCACGGGCCTCTTCGTGGCTAGGGTCCTCGACTTGCACGTGGGGGATTACATAGAGCTGGGCGACTTGCGTGGCTATATCACGGCGCTCGAAGATGCGTACCTCGTGGTGCGGGACCCCCGGAGAGAGTACGTCTATATCCCCTACACCGTTCTACTGCAGAACCCCTTTAGGCGTATCAAGTCGCCGGAGGGCCACGAGGTGAGGATAAGGCTGTTTGTGCCCTCGGGGCAGGATGTGAAAAGGATAAGGTCTTTAATTGAGGAGGTGGCCAGGGAGTTCGGCGTCGAGAGGCTGAGCGTTGATGTGGAGAAGATTGGGGCTAGGGGCGTGACTCTGGTGGTGCGTGGGGTGTTGAGAGATCCGCGGCAGGAGGATGAGCTTAAGTACGCCGTGTTAGACAAGGTCTACGCCTCTATGATGGGCGGCGCTACTCTGTGAGGCGCTGTAAGTCGCCTTGTGGGCCAATTGCAACCAAGTAGTCTCCCTCTTGTATCTCCTCCTCTGGCGAAGTGACGAAGTCGTCTCCCCTTACTATTGACACCTTGGCGCCTGTCTCTTCTTCCACTTCTCCTATTTTTCGGCCAAGGAGTTTCGAGTCGGCGGTGACAACCATTTCAAGCATGGCGACCTCGCCCCGTATTGGGACAATTCTCGCAAATCTTAGATTTAGTATTCTGAGCATTCTCGACAAGACGCAGTGGTATACAACCACCGCCTCTATTCCCAACTCCTCCGCCTGCTTAGCCGCTTGGCTACTTCTAGTTGTGATAACTACAATTGGTACTCCTTGTGACTTGGCGAATCGGGCAAAGTATAGGTTTAACATGTCGTTTGGAGATGGGAAAACTGCAACTTCTATTTTTGAAAAATCTATATCTTTTACAACTTTTTCATAGTTCTCAGATAGTGTATGTATATATACTGGAAATTTTTCAAAAATCTTTGTACGTTCACGAGGGACTAAAACTCTTACCACATATCCGTTTTCGGCTAAGACTCGGACTAGCTGGAGGGCCAAGTCGTCGTTGCTGTCTAGCACAAGCGCCTCTCTCGCCACGCCACAGGTATATTTACAGACTTAATAAGTTATAGCCCATTGTAATATGTATTAAGTCATTTAACATACTTTAGTTTATAATGTATTTATTTGTTATGTTTTTTATATTATTAATAGAGAGGACTAAAGATTTATATATGTTAGTGGAACTTGTCTTAATGCGGCGGGGCTCTATCGTGGTGAGGGGGTATAAGCATCTTGACCCCTACGGCGCCATTCAGCCCCCCATATATCTCGCCGCGCTTTTTCGAATGGAGGGGGAGGCACAGCGCTCTGACCGGGGGCTTGATTTAAAGTACAGCAGGGAGGATAACCCAACTCTCAGGCCCTTTGAAGAAGTAGTGGCAAAGCTTGAGAGCGGCGTAGACGCCTTGGCCTTTAACAGCGGGATGGCCGCCATCTCCGCCGTGTTCATGGCCCGCCTGGCCGGCGGAGATGTGGTATATGTGCCAATGGAGGCGTATGGGGCAACTCTAAGGCTTTTAGACTCCCTAGGCAAATTTGGGGTTAAGGTGGTGAGGGGCTTTCCTGACACTGAGCCGTTTATTGAGGGGATAAAGGCCGCCAGGCCTAGGCTAGTGTTTTTTGAGACTATTTCAAATCCAACTCTCAGGGTATTAGACTTGCCAGAAGTGGTCAAGGCCGCCAAAGACTTGGGCGCCGAGGTAGTGGTGGACAACACTTTTGCAACCCCTCTACTCATCACTCCGCTTGAACACGGCGCCGACTTAGTTGTCCACTCTGTCACAAAGTATTTGGCTGGCCATAACGACGTAGTTGGCGGCGTAGTTGTGGCCAAGTCCAGGGAGCAGGTGGAGGAGCTTTGGCTTTGGAGGGCCATGCTGGGCGGCATTATGCAGCCGTGGGAGGCCTACCTCGCCTTTAGGGGCGTGAAGACTCTAGTAGTCAGATTTGAGCGACAGTGCCGCTCCGCCATGGCAATTGCAGAGTACTTGGCAGACCATAGCAAGGTGTCTGAGGTGCTTTACCCAGGCCTGCCCACGAGCCCCTACTACCACGTGGCTAGGAGGCTCTTCGGCGACAAGTTCGGCGCAGTGGTGTCCTTCCGCGTGAAGGGGGGGAGAGACGCCGTGTTGAAGTTCTTTAAGTCGCTCAGGCTCATAACTCCAGGCCCCAGCCTGGGGGGCGTGGAGAGCATAGCCACATATCCAATAGCAAGCGCCGCCTCGCCGATACCTGACGAGGACAAGAGGAGGCTGGGCATCACAGAGGACTTGGTGAGGCTCTCCGTGGGTCTGGAGGACCCAGAGGACTTGATAGAGGACTTAGACCAGGCGCTTAGATCCACGTGAACATCTGCGTCAAGTGCAGGGGGAGGAAGCTCCTCTGCGGCTTGCCGAAGTGTCCAATTGAGCCGAGGGCAAGGGCTTTCCACCTGGCGCTGAGGCGCATTTCTGGGCGCGAGGTCTTTGGCTCTACGCCGCCCTCTGTCATCGTTGGCGAGTTTGGGTGGCCCAGCGTGCGCGTCTACCTTGGGGAGCCTCCCGAGGTCTTTGGAGAAGAGGCAAGGCGCTACGACGACCCCCGCCTCTTGTGGGGGCTCTCGCTTGAGGAGATCTCTGCACTACGGAGCTACATGGCCTTTGGGGTTAAGACTGCGAGGACGCCTTGGGAGTTGGGCGAGCTGGCGTTTGTCTATGTCTCTTCGAGGCCTGTGGACGTGGAGATGAGGCTGGAGAAGCCGCCTGTGCCGTCGCTTAAGTTTGACCTTAGGGAGAAGCCGCTGGGCCCCAGAGCCCCGCTGGAGAGCGCGAGGGTTGTGGAAAATCCGTCGCCGCCGCGCCCGCTCGAGTCGTTGATAAACGACGACGTGTCTGCCCACGAGGCGGTGGTCGAGCTCTACTCACGCGGCGTTGACTTGTACATAATTCAGAGGGCCTTTTCCCTCGGCCTACTGGGGGCTAGGCACAGGAGACGCCTAGTCCCATCTCGCTGGGGGATAACTGCGGTGGACGTGGCTGTGGGCAACTGGCTCGCCGAAGCCGTGAGACACTTCGGCGAGGTGCCGAGCCCTCTGTACGGCTACGGCGAATATTTGGACAATAGGTACCTCGTGGTAGTTGTGCCGGGCCCCCTCCGCTTTGTATACCTCGAGAGGTGGCAACAAGGCGACAGAGCGGCGGAGGTGTTAGTGAAAGAGGACCCGAGGGGCGTGAGGTCTACAATGGACGGCGGCTTTGAGGCGGCGAGAGTGGCGGTTTTGGAGAAGCTATACGCCATGAGGAGGAGGGGGTCCGTGGGCATTGTGAGGTGGATCGGCGAGGGGTACTACGTCTCTGTGGGAAACTGGCAGATTAGGGAGACTGTGCGGAGAATTCAGCTGAGGCCGCTAGACGAAGAGTATAAGGCATACGTGGAGAGGGTCGGCGCAGACCCTCTGAAGCTACTCGGCACATCCAAGCCGCTTACAGACTTCATTTAATGTACAGCAGGCCCTCTGCCGTAGTGCCTATTGTGAGCAAGCCCTCAGTCTTTTCCACTGTCATTATTCTCCGCTTCTCCACGGCTACGCCGCACGAAAAGTAGAGGCGGTCGTCGAGGTCCCACACCTTGACTTTTCCGTATGCGATAACTTCGCTTCCGGGGTTTTCCAGCGCTATTTTGACTGCGGTACAAACAGACGGCGTCGAAAAATTATCAAACACGGTGAACAGTACAGCGAGGGTAGCCACGGCTAAGAGGAGTGTGGCAATTAAGCCCAGATATTCATCAATCATGGCTTTAGTCTACAGCTCATGCCTAACACACTGAAGGCGATGCCGGGGGGCGCCGCTATTGTGCCGCTTGTGGCACATGTCACAAGGCTAGTAACTCTGTACACGGCGGTAGGATCTCCCCGCTCGGCGTAGGCGTAGGCCTCGGGCCAGTAGAGGAAAATGGCTGAGAGGTCCGTCTTGTAGAACTTCACGGGTTTTATCCACGACAGAGTGGCAACCGCTAGGGCAAATACGACTAGAATGAAGATCGTGTCGGCTCTCATATCAACACTTTACTAAGACGAGTTTGACAACCATGGGGATAGTGGCTAATAAGAGCTGTTGTACATATACCTCCGTGGTAAAGCGAGTGCCTTCGCGGCATATAGCGGCGAAGTGCCGCACTTCTACAACCTCTTTTACTTCAACTGTGGGAAGTACGTAAGAGCAGTAAGTGACGTGGACTGTGGCGTTGTTATGCGTGTAGGTCTTATTCAACAGCGCTGTGGGATATTCACATTGGCCTACGGCGAGTATATATACTGGGAGATGCGGCGATTCGGAGATGTTTCTCCTCAGAACCCACTTGCCGTCTTCAAAGATGTAATATGCCTTAAACGTCTGGAGGGTGAGCGGCCGCGGCGACGACGCGACCTTTTCTGCCGCAATAGACTCTGCCACTGTCCTAGTGTAGGGGTCTGCGTACTGCATCGCCAGCAACACCGCGGCGACCACGGCCGCGGTGGCAGCAGTAGACGCCGCAACTAGTATGAGGTACCTCAGCGTGAGCACGGCCACGCCTCTACCGTTGAGGTCTCCGTCTGTGGAAGATCAGCCCATGTCTTTGAGAGCAACGCCGCGCGGGGCCTGGGGATTTGCGCTTCGCCGTTGGGGTAGACGAAGGCCCTCCACTCGACTATTGGCAAAACAAGCACGGGGTCCCACGGCGCAATCTTTGAGGCATTTACGACGGCACATGAGCCGGCGACCGCCGCTTTTTGTACCCATGTGCCATCTCTGAAGAGGTAGAAGGCGAAGCCCACGACGCCAGTGCCCCCGCTTACTTTGACTAAACCGCGTTCTGGATCCGCCGCCTCAAAAATGGGCAACACTTGGACCTCTTTGACTCTTGCCTTTATCCAGATCTCCACTTCTCCCCAGAAGTCACCCGCTACTGACAGCTGGGCCGCCCCTTGCGCAACGTCGGCGTATGAGCGGCCGGACACCGTCGTCGTGACGCATCTAAAGGCGAATCTCCTACCGCCTTCGCCAGCTCCAGGTAGCCCGTGGAAGTAGGGCGAGCCGCCCAGGTACAGCAACGCGGTGGTGTTTAGCGGGACTTCTGCGTTTGCAGTATACACCGGGGGCGCGCGGCTGGTCGAGCGCAGTTCCAACGATACGTCGTTGGTTACAATGAATGCGAAGTGGTACCGCTTCCCCGTTTCGGCCTCTTCTATTGTTACTAGCACGGGCCCTGTGTAGTTGCTTGGCGTTGTGTACATAGAGTTCACGTCGATTTGAGCGCTTTCACACGGCGCCAGCGGCTTATACGGAAGCCACCAGCCAGGCCCCACATATACCCCGTCGAGGGGGACCCACGTCTTTGACACGGTGGCAAGTGGGGCGTTGCATATGGGCTCGTGAGCTATTCCGGAGGCGGTTCTCTGGAGGATTTGCCCCCTCTCGACGTATATACGTACCGTAACTGTACGCGGCTCGCCTATGTATGTTATCAGCAGGGAATACCCAGCGCCAGGCAGTGCCACATCTGCCACGGGGCTTGGAGTGGGGCCCCACAGCGTTGGCTTTATGTCGACGCATATCGGCGAGGTGCACGCCGTAGTTGGCACTAGTGACACAAGCCACGGCGAAGTCTCATTTGACAACATGCCTGCGAGGCCGAGGGGTAGTGCGTCTGTCCACCCGGCGGGGAGCTCGTGGCCAGACACGCCCTCGAAGAGGTAGTTGTAGAATTGGCCGTAGGAGGGGCTTGAAGTGTAGTACAACAGCTTTGCGTTGTCTCTCGTGGTGTTCCTGTACTCTCCGAGGGAGGTGGCCAAGCTCACGAGGGAGACCCGTGCACCACGTATGACCAATTCGCTTGGCACGTCGAAGTCGCCCGTGGCTGGGTTAAATGCCCACGTCCTAAGCCGGTATACGTGGTCGTAGAAGAGCGCGTAGTCTCCGTAGAGCATGGACAAGAGGTCTGTGCCGCGCCCATTTAGGAAGGAGTAGGGAATTAACCAGTCTACAAGCTCCAGCCACCTCATGGGCCACCCCCTGCCTGGCGGCCCCACTCTGGCGTAGCTTACCCACATCCCATTGACCTTGGTGAAGACGGGCTGTCTATAGACGCATGTGAAGATCTGCTGGGGCCACTGGGCGCAGGGGTCTGGGGGCGAATACCACGCCGTCTTAATTGCACGCATGTTTTCGTCTACTGCGATTTGAAGCTCGGCCCATTTAACTCCACGTCCAGTACTCAGCGGCGGCGCAGAGTATGCAAGTTTCTTGTTCTTGCTCACCTCCTCGTAGTCTATCAGCGCCCCGTCTGGGCCAGCCGCCCTCAAAAATGTTCCAAGCGCAGAGTTGATCCAAACGCGGCGCGCGGCCATGTCTAACTCCCAGAGGATGGCAACTCTAAAGCCTACGGCCGAGCCAAGGGGCAACTCTATAGAGATGCCGCGTGTAAGCACGGGCCGCAACGCTGATGGGGCAAAGGCTATGTACGGTCTTAGGTTAAAGCTTGTTTTAAATGCCGCAGAATACATAGTACTGTTCCAAACCCAGTGGGTTCCCACCCAGGTGGAATTGCCAACGCTGTTTATTAAAAAACAGAATGGTGGACTGCAGTCGGTTGGCTTGCCAAAAACGGCGCGGGAAATATACAGCGGAATTTCGCGCGGCGGCGCCAGTTCGACAGAGCCCCACAGCTCCGGCTCAGCTGTCACCGAGATTGAGATGTCATACAAAAAGCTCCCAGACGATGGAAATGGAGCATTGCGGTATGTCCACGGGTTCGGTATTTTTGCCTCAACGCCGCCCCATTTAACTACGTCGCCAGCTTTAAAGCCGTCGATCTCCTCGGCGTGCCACGAGCTAGGGGCGCTTACGCTATAGGTGTTCTGCTCGTTGAAAGATATATAGCATAGGGAATCGCCACAAGTCCAAAGGTCCTTTACAACATAGTCGCAGTACCAAGGCACGCGATATTGAATAGGAAGAGAGACCTTGATAGACCTGTAATCAAAGAACTGAACCTGGCTCCTCGAAATCTCAAACTTTATTGTGTCGCTCACTCTATTCGGCGTCTTAACCACTTTACAAAAATATATGGTTACGCCGCTCCAATCCACCCTGTAACGCTCTAAAACCCAATCTTGGCCTGGTGCAAAGTAGTAAAGGTTCAACACGTAGATAAGATCTCTATCCCACCTCCCCTCCCAAGCAGTTGAGAAGACTCTAACAGTTGGCCAAGCGCGGTTACGCAAGTCTAGAAATTCCACATCCCACACACTAGTAGTTGTAGCTCCGTACGGATATTCAGCACTTACGAGGTCCCCGTATGCAGGAGCGATGGTGTTAAATTTAAAACTGATGTGTACAGTGTCCGTCGTCTTGTATGTAAAATTGCCCACATATGTTATAGTTATAGCCGCATAGAGGGGCGACGCTAGAGTGCCCAACGTGATTACCAGGGTGAGGAAAAGCCACCGCATGTCCTACTACAGAGGAGGGGAGGATTAAGTTTAGCAAGAAAAAAGCCTTTGAATTACCTCGGGACAGGCCAGCGGGAGGCGGAGCGGATAGTCCACTATGTATATCAGCGGAGTGAAATGGGGGGCCACTATGTAGAGCTTTGTGATATTCCCATCGTACACCATAGCCCATTGCGCCTTCGCTGCTGGGTATGCAGATAATCGTCCCAAGAGGGGGGCGCCGTAGTTGATGGAAAGGAGGTACTGGGTCAAATTCTCGACAGGGACGGCGACGACGTCTAGCCATGGTAGAAAGTCAAGGGAGTGTATCAGCTCTACTTCGTAGAGAGCCGCAGGCTCGCCCCACGGGGTTGTAACATTGCGGCACGACGCTAGGTTGACGTAGAGCTGGTACCGCACATTTCTGCCCTCGCTGGACAGCTTGTAGCCCACTGGCACAGCCACAGCCAGAGGCTTACCTAGGCCAGGGGGGCACATAACCACGTCTTTGACTAAGACGGCGTTTGGAGCGGCGTTTTGAAAGGCGCTGTAGTTTGCATAGGCGTTGAAGGCGTCGAGCATATTCAACGCTGTTTTGGCCGCGTAGAGCTGGTCTGCCAGATTTACTGTGGCTAAAGTCGGCGTATGTAGCGCGGCGTATGTGGCCACGAATAAGACCACGGCAAGAGCCACTAGGCCAAAGGCGGTGGACCACATATCACCAGAGCCTCTTCCCCATCTTCGGCTCGCTGGGGCTGCAACTGACAAATGCCACGCCGCCGATGACCCACACGTAAAGCGGAGTACAAGCCAGGGTCTCGTTTACGCGGAAGGGCGCGCCGCTTGTGTGGTAGGCCCAGGCGAACTTTTCTACTTCCCTCTCTCCTAGCAAAAGAGCGGCGTAGTAGTTGCGTTGCACCACGGTGTAAGGGCCCACGAGCTTGTAGGCACAGTCTCCGCAGTGGATCGGCGGCGAAAAGCCCTCGCGCGCGGGGTAGAGCGACGCGATCGTAGCCGCAACTAGGGCCATTAGGCCTGCAAATATTACGAGATCTCTAACGGCGATCATGGGCAACTGTATTGAACGACAAGCCAGCGGCCTCTTGAGGCTATACCCACAGGCGAGCAGCCAGCGACAGTGGCGTTGGAAAACGGCGGGGGACACCACAGGCCCGTGTAGGGATCGTCGCCTATGCGCACGCTTTTCACCCCGGGCGCAAGCCGGCATCTATAGCCGCCGGGGTATATTTCGAATACTGCGACGAGCACACCTCCTATGCCTAAAGCCCTCCTAAGCTCTTCCACGTCTCCCTCGTATTCCACAGCCACTAGTCCAAAGCCAGACACAGGAAGGCTGGAGGAAATAAGCGGCGAGCTCGTAGGCGTTGCATACACATACACCCTCCTAGTCGGCGCATCGCCTGCCGGCGCAAGTGGCGACTCCGCTATTTTTACCTCAATAAATTGGGATGCCACAGCCACTGCGTAAAGGAACAGTGAGACCAGGGCCGCTATAAACGCCGTTGCGGCCACTACGTCCTCCATAGCCCCACGCCTTCGACCTTTCCTACCCTCATTCTGACGACCTGCGGCGGTAGAGTATATAGGCAACGATTCCGCCGGCCACAACCGCTGCTATTAAAAGGGGTATGGGGAGCTGTGCGCTCTCTTCAGTCCTAACCTCGGCTGACAGTTGGGCGAGCTCTGCGTGGAGAGCAGCATTTGTCCTATTGAGCTCGGCCAAAAGAGCCCTTGCCTTCTCCAGCTCTTTTTGCGCCTCTTCAAGCCTCTTTTTCAACTCCTCTGCCTCTTGGCGCGCGGAGGCAAGTTGAGAGGTGAGTGCGGCTATCTGCGACTCCCTCAGCCGCAGAGCCTCCTCTAGCTCTCTCCTTTGGCGTTGTAGCTCCGCCACTTTCTCCCTAAGCTGTGCCACAAGGGCAACCGCGTTAGACGAGTTTCTCGTTAGCTCATCTACCACTTTCTGCAACTGCCGCAACTCGGCTTGGAGCTGTTGATAGCTCTGGATGAGGGAGATGTTAGTCTGGGGTACTCTCAAAACCGTCTTGCTCTCTATGTCTAAATACCACCCGGCGGGCACATGACCTGAAAAAACTCCCACTGGCGTATACATGGTTAAGTTGGCGTCTGCAAATTCTATGCTGGAGGCATAAGCAGAAAACCTAAGTGGTAGCCACTTAAGCCACAGCCATGTCGTACCATTTGGCGAACAGTAGAGGTCCCCACTCCAAACCTCCGCAAAGTCGTTTGACGAGTTGGTCGCCTCCTGTACGTCGATTGCTATATATCTACAAGCTTCAGAGAGGTAGTAGAGGACTGCCCTCTCCTCTTGAGGAGAGCCTAAGAACGATAGGCCAATTTGCCTAAGATATACCACTTTGCCGCCCACTTGAGCTGTGAAATGTGTTGAATTTACTGGGTAGGCGTTTATCAGCAAGGCGTGTGGCGGATACCAACTAACCAAGCCTGCCATTGTGAATACGCCCAGTAGCAGGAATAGGAGGTATTTCATGAAAAAGGGCCCGTGTTTAAGGGGAAAAAGTTTAGGAAATTCCTATTGTGACAACTCCCTTGGCTATTTGCACAGCTTTACCGCTAGTGTCTACAGCGTATATCACATAGGTATATTGTTGACCAGCGGTAAGCGACGCTTGAAATCTACACGTCGCCGATTGGCCGGCCACTAGGTTTAACTGATTTGGCTGCGCGTTGGTAGTAGTCGACGTTATACAGCTCCCCGTGGTGAGTAGTTGTAGCGCGCCGCCGGAGGGGCCGTACCTGAGGTATATCCCCGTTAGTTTTCCATTTAGCACCTCTATTGTTACATCGAAGCCTCCCCTGTCTGCAGTTACTATGGCGTTAGCCCTTAGAGACTCTGCGGCAGATTTGCCAATGCCTTGGAATGTTAGTACTCCTATTACTCCCACTATTATGAACGCGGCCGCTATTAGTAGCGACTCCACTGTGGTTAACCCTCTTAGTTTTGGCATAGGGACGCGTTGTTCTATTGCGGAAAAAGTTTAGAGAATTTGTAGGAGGAGTTGCTCCACTAAGAGGCCAGCTGTGCCGCCGATGAGCGCCGCCTGATGTAGCCCCATTGGGATTAGAAAAACTGCGACATATGACGCCGTGACGAGGGACAGTCCTTTGGATAGTACTTCTCGAACTTCGTCGTAGGGCGGGGGAGTGAAGAAGGGGTTCACTGCGGAGGAGTCCTGAAGCGCGTGGACGGACGTAGCCACGGAGAATGCCAGCACCAGCACCGCGGCGGTGAACAGTAGGAAAAAGGCAGCGGCTTGTTTAGCCATCTTCCTCACCGCGCTGGCTTCTATGTCCACGATGGATTGTATATACTCGACAGCCTTTATTGCAAAGACGCCGCCAGCCTCGGTGATGGCCCGATACATGCTCTTTGCCAGCACGAAGTAGCGCGAGGGGATATAGTAGCCGTAGGCCACCTTGGCCGCGGTTTTAAACTTAGACGTGAGACGCGCCAAGATTACGTCCGGCGGAGCGCCCTCCTTCAGCATCGCAGCCGTTGCCCTCAGCATCGGCGGAACCTCTCTACGTATTTGAAACCACCACAGCCTATCCCCGGCCTTAAGCCAAGCAAGGGCAACGACGCCAAATGCCGCAAGGGCTAGCGGAGGAGAGGCCAAAAGGCCTAGGGGCACCGCCGCCAAAATGCCGAGGGGGATAGACCAGCTGTAGACGCGTAGGGGGTTTAGGTCTTGTGGAGATGTCAAAACCACTGCGGCTCCCGCGGCCAGCGCCGTGGCCGCAATTGTGGCAAGTATCAGCGCCGGGTCCACGGAGAATACGCCAATAGACCACAGGAAGAGGAAGAAGAGCGGGAGGAGGAAGAGGGCGCCGAGGGCGCTAGTAATTGACTCGAAAAGCCTAACCCGCGCCTCCACCTTAGCCACGGCCAAGGCCTTCACAGACTCTAGAAACGTGGAGACTACTACGCCTCTGTCGACGCCTGCCTCCTCTTGCGCCAGGGCAAAGCCGTATAGCCTGACAACCTCGCTCTTGTCCTCTAGGAACTGGGTAGAGGGGGTTGGCATTAGGGACGCCACGAAGAGGCGGCGCGCCTCCTCCTCGTTAAGCTCCACGGCGTTAAGCGAGGTGTATTTCAAAGCCTCATTTCCAGACGACACGCTGAGGTATGTGGCAAATATGGGTGCCACAACCATGTAGAAATCCTCTCTGTCCATGGAAAACGCGGCGAGGGGGAGGAAAAAACTTAGACTAAGTTTGAAAGCACCTCGCGTATGTGGGCCAGCTTACCCGCCTTCTCCACCGCCTTGGGCAACTCCCTCACCGCCTCCTCCACAGAGGCTCCTGAGGACACGCGGCGGAGAATGTAGTCAACGACCATCTCTAGGTACTTCCTCAAGTCAACCGCCTTGGCGGCTATTCGCCAGTCCTCCTCCTCTAGCCATATACCGCTTTTAGCGAGCTTAGCCACGGCCTTGTAAAACCGCCTTTCGTCAACGCCGAGCTCTCCAGCGAGCTCACAAATCCAACGCGCCGTGCTCGCAGTAAAGCCGCTCTTAACCGCCTTCTTCTCAACGCGGCACATTGGCCAACAGCAACAGGGCAAGTTTTACATAGGGGTCGTCTCTCTCCGAGAGGGTCTTTAAGACGGCCTCCCTTGGCACAGCCTCTAGTATCCTCTTGGCAACATCCTGAGGCATCTCTGAGAGAGCTCTCACGAGGCACTCCACCCAGCTCTGCCCTCTCTCCTCCACCCTCCCCCCGTCTCCTCCGCCGTCTAGTAGCTTCTCCAGACTAGCCCTCTTCAGCATGTTCGTCCCTTTGAGCTGAGGAGATAAGGTTTAGGTGTATCCAAACCTCCTAGCCTCCTCGGCCACAGCGGCTTTAAAGTCCAGCCTCTTTCCCCAGAGCATTTCCACGATCGTCCTCCTAGCCTCAAGCGGGTCTTCGAACTCCGCCGCCTTTAAGACGGCCTCTACTCTCAGGGCGAGCTCTTGCTTCAACTCCACGTCGTACATCTCCCGGACATATGCGGCAAGGCGCGGCGTCAGTTGCGAAACGTCCACAACCTTCACCTCTCTGCCCTCGGCCGCCAAGGCCTTCGCCTCTTTTACATACCTGGCCCCTGCCACGGCCGATAACTGAATGACGAGAATTGAGTCGAGGGCCTCCGGCGGGGCCTCGGCCTCCACGATCCTAGTCACTGCGTCTCTCACAGTCTCTGCGTGCATGGTGGTCAAGGCGCCGTGGCCAGTGAGCTTGTAGCTCGCCAAGGTCCTCAGCTCGGCCGGCGTCCTCGCCTCGGCCAACGCCACCACCGTGTGAACAGTGCCGTATCTAAGCGCCTGGTCTAGCGCGGCCCACAGCTTCTCCTCACCGGGGACGGAGATGTGTAGGAGCTGGCCCTCCAGGGGAGCCCAGATCTCCCTCGCGCCGCGTTCCACGGCCACCACTTGCACCCACGGGGGGACTAGGTAGAGGAGCTGGTTCAACTGTGTCGTCTTGCCAGAGCCCATTCCGCCGCTGAAAATCACGCCGCCCCTAGTCTCAAGCACAAGGGAGGCCAAGGCGAGTAGCTCAAGGCCCTCAACGCCGTAGGTGACCCCGGCGATGGACTCCTCGAACCTGGGCCTCGTCAAATATGGCTTTAACAACGCCTTGGAGGGCTTCGGTACGCTTGACATTTTTCTAATATTGACGTTGTACTCCAAGAGGTCAGCCGCAATCCTGGCCTTATACACTTGGTCCTCCCGGGTGAGCAACGGCTTATCCATGGTAAGAGAGGTGACCAGCTGCTTAACTACGACGTACATCAGCGGCTCTGGAATTACAATGTTAGTGGGCAACCTCAGCTCATTTCTCACAGCCACTACGCGCCTGTAGCGGCCCAGCTCCAACATTTGAAACTTGATGTAGTCCAGCTGTTCGCGCAGAGTCTTAGGCACATATGTGAACTTAGCCGCAGGCGCCACTGACTGCGGAATTACGATCTCAGTTAGAAAGGGGTCGCGCATCATTGCCTCCAGCGCCCCATACCCGGCGTACTCTCTTGCGCCGCTCCACCTGTCCAAGAGGTAATGAACGACCTCTCTGTAGTCCTTGTAAAGCGCCCAGATCGCCCTATCTCCCAGGCCCTCTGCTATTGACTTCATCACGCGGGGGTACTCCCTCTCGTCCGGCGGCACGGCGCCGCGGAACATCACGAGCAACAAGGCCGTCTGCAACTCGTCGGGTAACTCTGGATCTACCACAACATACATGAGGTCGTCGGTGATACATATGTCGGTCCTCACTCCTCTGTCCACGATAACGCCCTCCTTCTTTAGAACACATCGAGATGTCAAGCCCCTATCGGCATGCGCGTAGATCATACCGCCTTAAGCCTCATCAATATCGTGTCCACAGCCTTTCTATTCTCCCTGTCGCTTAACACGGCGTCAGCCACAGACTCGCCAGAGAACTCCTGGATCTTAACCCGCTTAATCACCACTGGGGCAATTTTCTTCGCCACCCTAACCTCCTCTTTCTCAACCATGTTTACCACCACCAAGCTCGAATAGGCCATGTACCTGCGGTACTGCTCCGCCTTTACGTCAGAAATACGGGATATAAGCCTTCTATCCGACATAAAGACTGTATAGACGCCGGAGCTCTGCAGTGCGGCTAACACCTCCGTCCGGAGGGCGGCTGTGGTATCTATCACCACCGTGTCCACCGGGAGGCGGAGCTTTTGTACAAGCTTAGGCATAACCCTTGCCCACTCCAACAACGCCTGTTCAAAGTCCTCTACTACGTCTACGCCGAATTTCTGGTAGGCCTCAAAAGCCTCAAAGCCGGGGATTAGGTAGAGCATGGGGTTAATGCGGTGGACGTAGGGCATTGACCCGTTTATGTATGGGGCAAGCCACCCCGGCTTCCTAGGAGCTCTGAAGAGCTGCGACAAATCCGCCTTCTCCCAGTCCATGTCCACCAAGAGCGTGTACCCCTTTGCCACAGAGAGCACGGCGGCCAAGGTAGTCTTGCCCACGCCGCCGTCGAGCGAAGTTATGACTACTACTTTTACAGGCCTCATATGCGCTCCCTCAGCTTCCTATATACAACAGCCGCCGCGGCCTCCCTTATGCTCTCGCTGTCTGCCACAGGCCCCACCTCCCTCTTAATCTCCTCAATTACGTACGAGGCGGCCTTTCGATCCGACAGCTCTTCTAGGCCTAGGAGAGAGGGGCGGAGCTTCACTGCCCTTCCCTTGATGTTGAGCAAGGCGATGCGCGCCGCTATGCAGAGGTCTCTATTGGCCTTATAAAATTCAGCGTTGGCACAAGCCCTCTCCAGCTCTTTCAACATGGCGAGGGTAGCCTCATCAAGCATAACACGCCCTAAGTCTCTCGGGGTCTTCAACCACGCGCCTCACCACTTCCTCAAACGAGGCGTCAAACTCCAGTCTCTCCCTCAACACCTTCACCAATTCCTCGAGCACAGGCCGAGACTGTGACAGACGCCGGGCGCCTCCGCCACGCGGCGCCGCCACTCGCCTAATTACCTCAAATGGGTCCTCACAGACAAGCGGATATTCACCACACAGCCCCGCTAGACGCAGAAGCTCTGGGTTAAGCTGAAAGTAGGGAATTCTCTCCACCCTGGTGATAAACTCCACCAAGCTCTTTACCGCAGTACGAACGTCACTCCACCTATACTTTTTGACAAATGTCGCCACAGGACAACTGAGGGGCCCCGGCCTCACCCTGGAGTAAACTACATCAAGGCCCTCCACAGAGGCGACGATGTATATGACAATGGGCTTCTCCGGCCTCTTGCAGTACGGCTCCACGTCCTCCGGCCTCCACATGTAGGCCTCCTTAAGCATGTAGACGCCGCCGACCGGCGCCTCTCCCCACCGGAGAGCCCACCCCTCCCCAAGCGCCTTGGCCACCTCCTCCACCCTCGCGATCATGTCGACACGCCGAATTGTACAAACCCACGGGGGGCTTGAACAGTTGTACAACCCGACGAGTTGCACACAGCACGCCTCCCCATCATGAAGTCTATGTGCGGCATGCGCCCAGTGTCAAGCCAGTACAGCCACTCTGCCAAGTGGCCATTCCTCCTATCCCGCCACCTCGTCCACGCCACCCACGCGTAGCCCCTCTCCCAAGCCAACTCCCTCAGCCAGCGCGGGAAAGCCTCTCTAAACACCTCCCAAGGCCGCGACTCTGGCACATCAGAAACCCACTTAAACAACGTGGAAGCCCTGTTCCGCCACACGTACCTCCTATCCCCCGACGTAAGCGACGTCAAAAGATAACACGGAGACACTTGCACCCTCACGTCGAGCACAACGTCGTTTTTTACATACGGCCACGCCGCCCTGGCCCCAGGGTGGACATAGCCGCCCTCGGCGAGGAGGAGCCACTCTTCCCTAAACCTCCCCCCGATTCGAAGCCCCCTCACTACCAAGTGGGCAACCCGAGGATTAGAGAATATGTAATCCACTAATTCGTTCACGCTATTGACGACGTGGCTAAGCCTCTCCAAAAGAACTTCTACGAAGTCTCTCCCAAGTAACTCGACCCAATCGCTGGGCTCCCGGTGTAGAAATACGCAGGGATCAACTCTTGGTTTCACGAAATACACCAAGCTTAAAAACACCTACGCCTTCCGTTCCGCTGACGAGTCTACATACTTGTGATCTAAGCAACAAATTCTATGCAAAAAATCGACGAGAAACTTGAGTAGAACGCCGTAAAAACGTGGTAGCCCGGCCGGGATTCGAATTCCCGGGCTTGCTCCTCCCGGGCCACGGGGTTTCTCCTCCCTTGGATCCAAAGCCCCGCATCCCTAGCCGGGTTCCCCGTTGGCCGCTAGACGACCGGGCTCGCCTCTTTATACCGCCGCGTTTTTAAACTTTTCGCAGAGAAAACTTTTATATAGACACTGGGCATACCCCTTATGGCCGTGGAAATCTCTATAACTTTGACGTCAGAGTATTTAGTTAGGCAAATCTACGCTAGATTGGTCGGAGAGTTGAAAAACTTAGGAGGGGCGGTTGCGCCAGTTGTGGAAGGCAGGACAATCCGCGTGCAGTACGTCAAAGGAGTTGAGGAAGTCTTGTGGCGAGTGGTGAAGAGCACCCCTGCCGCCGTTTTTGCAAGCATAGATTTTAAAAAATAGCCACAATACAGTGTGCCCAGAGTTGCAAAACCCTGTATCTTTCTCGGCTCTTGTTCAGGCGACTTGGGAGACACCGAGGTCCTCTGGCTTGGGAAGCCGCTCTGCGTCTCTAAGGCCTCTGGAATTGTAAAAGTCTTCGGCGCATTAGAAACCGCGTTGGCGTACCTAAACCTAGCCGCATTGAAATGCGAAAGACAGAGGAAGTGCTTAACCCGGCTGTACTGGTCTCTGCAAAACCTAGGCTTCTACCTCTCCACGGGAGAGGAGAGGTACTTCACCCAAAGCCTCCACATGCTTCAAAAAGGGATACACTGCCTAAAGCCCCTGCTACCAGACACGCCCCTGGGGTGGATCTACTGCCTAGACGAGTGTTGCGGCTATGTGAACAGCGCCAGGGCGTGGGTGAGGTGGGTAGAGAGAAGAATTACGGCAGTGGAAGAAGGCAGGAAGGCCATCCTAGTGTTAAACCACTTGGCCAACGCGCTTTTTGAGGCCATGCGCACGGCCAGCCACGGCGTGAAAATCGGCAATCGCCTAGTGGTGCCCCAGACCCAGCTCGACGCCCCCGTTCCTCCCTGCCTTGACGAGTGTCCCACAAACGGCAAAACTGCGTAAAGATGGTGGACCGGCCGGGATTCGAATTCCCGGGGGTCTCCCTCCCGGGATCACCCGCGTTCCTGGGCCTCTTGCAAGGCGGGCATCCTTCCGCTAGACTACCGGCCCCAACGCCTCGTATATGTCGGTTTAAAAGTTTTCAACGGCGGTGCCCAACGCTCAAGAGGACCTAGCCAAAAGGAGAAAAATGTGAAAAAATGGGACTACCCCTTTACTATCAGCACGTCTATTGGCGACTCTTGTACCACTCTCGAGGAGACGCTTCCCATGAGCACGCGCCTAATGGTAGACAAGCCGCGGGAGCCCAGCACTATGAGGGATGCGTTTACCTCTTTCGCAAATTTTACAATCTCGTGGGCGGGGTCCCCCTCCAAGACTTTTCCCTCGGCGTTGCCGCCCAGCAGTTGAACCGCCTCCTTAATCAGCTGTTCAGCCTTCTCCCTAAGACTTGCAAGTATGCTAGGAGAGGCAAATACGTCTGATAGAGAGAGTACCGCCGTGTCTATTACATGGACTACGTACACCTTTGAGCCAAATTTCTCAGCCAAGACCTTCACCTTCTCCAAGGCCTTTTTTGAGTATACCGAGCCGTCGTAGCCTACAACTATCCGCTCCATAAAGAAAAGTAGTTCTTACTTAAAAAATTAATCGCCAGCGGGGGCGTACTCCTCGTGTTGCTCGCCTCTGCCAAACTCTACCAAGCTCCTCAACACGGGCTCCTCTGCCACCAAATCTCTTATCGAAATTACGCCGTATAGCTTCCCGCCCCTTGTTACTACCACGTGGCGTATGTTGTGTTGCCTCATGACCTCGGCCACCTTCCACACAGGCTCATCCCCCTCCACAGTGATCACTGGCGTCGACATTATGGCACTCACGGGCCCGTCTAAGTTAACCCCTTTTGCCACAGCTCTTACTATGTCCCTCTCACTGACGACGCCCACGGCCACATCCGGCTGAGACTTGTCCACAATAACCACAAGCCCAATCTTCTTCTCGGCCATGATACGCGCCACCTCTTTTATCTTTGTATCAGGAGTGGCGGTAATGGGAGGTCTTCTCGCTATTGTTTCCGCCTTCATAGATAAAGGATTTGCTTATATTAATAAAGATTTTTGAACTCAGCGCTTGGCTAAAACTTGGAATAACAAGGGGATCGCAGACCCAAAAAGTATGACGCTTGAGAAGAGGAATGCCCCATGGGGCCACACGGCGTAGATGTACCCCGTGGCCACTCCGCCCACGATAGAGCCTAGGTACTCCAACGCCAGCGTCAGCCCCATCACCCTCCCCCTATTATCCGGCGTTATGTAGTCGCCCACCAAGGCCCTCCTAATAGACATAGCGATCTCAAAGCCTATCCCTGTGATAATGGCCGAGGCCACTAGCGAAACCACGTTGTGCCAAACCCCCAACATCAAGTAGCCAAAAGCCGTGAGCAATAGGCCGGAAAACAGGGCGTGGACACGCGGCGCCTTGTCGATAACTGGCATAAGCACAAAGCCGAAGAGGATGCCCACAGCAGTCGCCGCGCTGTTGATAACCCCCCAAGAGGTGTTATCAATCCCAATGACGTTTGTCGCATAGAGCACGCCAAAAGTCTGCAAAGAGACCGCAGCTAGGCTACTAGTAAAACCGAGAAATGTGACATAGGCCATGAAGGGGGGCAGAGAGGCAAACCCACGCCAAAACGCGTAAGAGTCCAACAACTCCCTAAGAGAGACGGCGCGCCTAGGCGTTATAGTCTCTTGGAGTGCCTTCATCCGAAGCAGAGCCACGGCCGTGGAAATGGCCCCAGACAAGAGGAAGGAAAGCCTCATGCCCAACAAGCCGAAGGAGTCCAAGAGGAAACCGCCCACCGGCGGGAGGAAAAGCCAGGGGATCTGGGGGAGGACAGCGGTGAGCATCATACCCCCACCCCTCTTCTCAGGGGGAAGAGAATCCAAGAGAATGGCCGTAAGCGCCGGCTGGTAGAAGTGCAACGCCCAATCCACGACGTACACAACGGCAAACTGCCTCCAGTCCTGCACCAACGCGTAGAAGAACTGGACAACGCTAATGCCCCAAGTCCCCACCACAATAGCCCTCTTCCGCCCAATCACGTCGGTTAAGACGCCCCCAGGGAGAATCGTGACCATGACGGCCAAGGCCCCCAGAGACCTCACCACGCCAATCTCCACGTCGGATGCCCCCAGCATATGCATATACTTAGACATGTAAGGCATAGTCAAAGACCCAGAGATGGCGAACAAAAACCAAGAAATCATCATAACTCCCACATTCCCCCTAAACCACTCTGAGATGCCCACGAAGCCGTCACACACCCCACCCCCTTATAAGTATGACTAGCGTCCCACAAACGCCTGCCGCCACTTGGCCCTGGACACAAACCTTAAAAATAGCTGTAAAGAGGCGGCGGATGAACAACTGGGTAGTCTTCGCGCTTGGACTAGCCATCACCGCCGGCGTCCTCTTCGCCACCTTAGCCACAGGCGCCTACCAGAGAGAGCACCTCTTCAAACCCTACTGGGAGGACCCCCAGAAGAGACAGCAGATATTGACAACCGCGGCGCAGGTCGGCATAGAGGTGAACCGCGGCAACGAGGGAGTCGTCGTAGTGGGCTACCGAGACCAAATCGGCGCGCCCAATAGGCAAGAGCTACTATCCGTGTTAAACCAACTACTAAAAGACGCGCAGGGCTACACAGTCTACCTAGCCCCCTGGGCCACAGACAACGCCACGCGGCAGTACCTATCCCTCCTCTACACAGGCCAGCTAAAGCCAGAGGACTACCTCAGGGGAGTCCTCACAAACGCCACCGCCCAGTCGCCGAGAGTCGACCAAGCCGCCATACTGGCAGACGAAGTAGCCACCGCCTACGGCACATATAGGCCGCTCGGGGGGCAACCCGCGGCGCCAAGGCCGCCCATCTACGTCGCCATATTCAGATACGACACGACCTACGTGGTATACGAGCCCTTCACTCCAGGCAGAGATTCCACATACTCCGACTGGTACAAGTGGGTAAAAACAGCACTGGAAAACCTAAGACAAGGCCAAGGCAGGACAACTCCGTAGCCGCCGACCTGGTCCGTTGGACGGATCACAAGTTCTCTGCACTTATCCGTTGCCACAAAGCTACACGGCGGACTTCAACTACACCTTATGTCCTGCTGAATAGGAGAGCACCGGTGGAGAACAAGAAGTAGGCTCCCACTGCGAAGACGTAGCCAACAAACATTTTTCTAACGTGTTGCGACTTCAGCCTCGGCATTATGTACCTACTGGCGACGAAGGCGCCGATGAAGCTACCCAAGGCAACGGCCACCCCCAGCACCACATCCAACACGCCGAGAGAGGCATACATGAGAGTGGACGCGGCCGCAGTAGGCAGAATAATGCCCATGCTAGACGCCACGGCCGCCTTGGCGTCGAAGCCCATAGCCAAGACTAAAGCCGGCACAAACACAGTCCCTCCCCCGACCCCGAACAAGGCAGAGGCAAGCCCACCAGCGAAAATGAGCAAGTAGCCGAGGCCAGGAGCTCTCCTCCTCGGCTTAGCCTCGACAAGCAGAACCACCCCCACCACGATTAGGTAGACGCCATAAGCCAGCTTCACCCACTCCCCCGAATATTTGACAGACGCCAATGCGCTTAAAACTGCGGCAGACGCCGAGAGGGCCATGTACCTCCACAACAGGCGGAAATTCAACAGCCCACGGTAGTTGAAGATGGAAGTCAAAGACGTCACTACAATAGAGAATAGGCTAGCCGCCACCGCCGACTGGAAGGAGGCTCCAGAAAAGTTCAACAAAGGCACAATCACGACGCCGCCGCCAACCCCAATGAGGGGACCCAGAAGGCCCCCCAAGAGGCCTGCCAGAAAGGGAACAAACATAAAAGCCCCACAAGCATACCTATAAAAATGATGAAACCCCGATAGCCAGAAAATGAAGAAAATCGCATGGGCTGAAAAAAATAAAAACCCACCCCCAGTAAGCCACATGGCCAGGAGGAGGAAATACGAAGGCCTAAACCCCTTCGTAGCCGCAGGCCTCATAAAATTCAGCGAAGAGGGGGAACTTGAGAAAATAAAGCTGTCCCCAAAAGCCGCCATCGCCATATCCCTGGCAATAATCGCCGCCATCCTCGCACTAAACTTACTACTACCGCCACCATAGTCATCCTAGCGCCCCCGCGAGAAGACCCAGCAACTCCTCCTAACCAGCAACATCAATCAAAAATCGTTAACGGCCCTGCCTAAAACAGATTTGGCATCGATCTTCGCCCACTAGCGGCGCCCCTCTTTGAGTCGCTAATCCAAGTGCCCCATCGGCTTTCCGCACTTAAGCACTAGCTACGAGGTGATCCTTCTCTCGCTACTTCTATGTTTTGCTCTTGTGAGACACGTCGTGGGAAACGGCGCTGTTGAGCGTATTCTCTACCAAAGCGTTATGAAATCGAGAGCGTTAGGGAGAGACCAGCGACTCTGCGTTTTAAAGGAGACGGGGCGTGCCCTTGGATTCGGGGCCCAAGGCGGTACCAGACGTTCAAACGAGTTATTGCGACTATGTTGTGCTGAGACGCTTGAACCGCGTGTGGAGAGGCTACGAGAAGTACGTCCTATTTCAATGAAGGCGCTATGGCCAACGCCCTGTTAAAATTTAAAACCCCGTGTGTATTCACTATCGGCGGGGGTGCCCGAGCCAGGTCAAAGGGGCAGGGTTCAGGTCCCTGTGGCGTAGGCCTGCGTGGGTTCAAATCCCACCCCCCGCATACTCCTCTGCATGTGAGAGAAGCATATATGCTGGTCCTCCTATTTTCGCGTGTTATTAAGGGTTGAGAATTTCAAGAGCATTGGGCACATGGATTTACGCCTAGCCTCACTCACTATTCTCATTGGGCCTCCTGGCGGTGGAAAGTCCAACATCTTAGACGCGGCGGCGTTGGTGGGCTATTTCGCCAGATTTCTACGCGACGAGTACGATGTACAGACCTCCGCGTACGAGCCGTTGCCTATCTTGGCCAGGTTTTCTGCCCCGCAACAACTGTTTACCTACGGCGATATTACGAAAAGGGTCTTTATAGAGCTGGCCCCAGAGCCCGGGAAAGGAGCGGCGTTGGAGCTTCAGTACAGCGGCGGTAGCCCTAAAGCCGTCTTCAACGGCGTCACTGTGCCTTGGGACCTCATATTGGCTCGTCTCCCTATTCTAATGGCTCTCAACTTTTCGTCTTTTTTGTCGGCGTTGCGGCGTGCTGCAAATAATGAGCCGCTTATGGAGGCTAGGCTGTACGGCTACGATAGGTATGGCTTGTCCTCTCCTCACTGCGAAACCCGTCTGTCCTGCGGATTTGCGGCTAGGCTGAGGGGGCAGCAGTCTGCACCTTATCCCAAGAACGTGTTGAGTGAGCTTGGGTGGAACGCCACGGCGTTGGCTAAGTCTGTGCGTGACGTGGTGGCTGAGCTAAATGCAACGTTGGAGGAGCTGGAGGTCGGCGTCGAGGTGAAGTTTCTACAGTCTGGGGCCGTGGTGGTCTTTGACCGAGACTACGAGGTGGAGTCCTCCTCTGTGTCAGACGCGGTGTTTAGGACGCTGTACTACTTAATGGCTGTGAGGACCTCCATGAACTATGTAAAGCTTCACGGGCTGGAGGGGAGGTACGTCGTACTCCTCGAAGAGCCTGAGGCGCACGTATTCCCCTACTTCCTCTCCCTCTTGGCCGACTACTTGGCCCGAGCGGCGGAGCATATGTACGTAGTCGTTACTACTCACAACCCGCTCTTTGTCTCAATGCTGTGGGACAGAGTGAAGGAGCTGAAGACTTACTACGTGGCCAGGGATCGGGAGGGGCTGACGCGGGCGTGGGAAGTGGACGTCGGAAAGCTCGCCAGAGACCTTGCCACAGCCGAAGATCTGCTCTATATGCCGCCGCGGGAGGTTGTCGCCAAATATTCTGCGTGAGAATGGAGTTGACCGGTGGTTCCGGAGTGTTATGCTAACGCATGTTTTGCGCAGAAGCTGGTGGACATACTACGCGCGGCTCACGGTGTAAACCCCAGAGTAATTCACCGTCGAGTGAGTGGACGCGATAGGATACTAAACATCCTCAAGCAACTTCCGCAGGACAATGTCCTCGTCATAATTGATTATGAGGTAGGGCTGGCTAGGAAGTACATAGATGAGAACTTTGATCTGGAGAGAGTTGTAGAAGGGATTTATGTGGGCGTTTTTAGACGTTCGCAGAGCGTGGTAGCTGTGGTGTTTGACCCCAGGATTGAGGAGGCGTTTATTTGCAGATATTTGAGAGAAAGGTGCAACGATGTAAATTGGGTAAGGAGGGTAAAAAGCGGCGAGGCCTGCATCGCTCTGGTGGAGCTATTTAATGGAGAAGCCGTGGCCGCCCTTCTGCGGAAAGTCGGCACGGCGATTGTGGAGAGGTTGGGGGGTAACTAATGTATTTTGGGCGTTGCTCTCCGCTATGCTGTGGACTGTGTTGCTGTATGCAAATGGCACAGTCCTCCTGTTGCTCAACGCCACCTTCGCCGGGGTTGTGGCCAACGTCTCTCTTCCGGCGCCTCCCCTCGCCAAGCCCTACGTCGCCCTCGACGGGGTGCCCGTCCCCTTCCTCTTCGAGGGGGACAGAGTCGTGGTGCCTCTGGGGGGCGGGGGCGTGGTGACAGTCAAGTACGTGCCCAGGCTCGGGGAGCTGGACGGCTTTCTCTACTTCAACCTAACTACGCCCGACCTCTTCGTGATATGGGCCGAGGCCGGCGTCTTGGCCCTCCCCCGCCTAACCGTGCTGAACTTCACCAAGGTGGGCAACGACGTGATTATAGTGGCCAAGGGCCCCGGCGCCCTAGCCTACGCCAAGATGACAAATGTCACACGGCCCCCGGCATCCACGCCGCAGAGCACCCCCACGTCTACGCCCCCCAGCCCCGCCCCAGCTACTGCGCAAAGCATCACGCCGGCCCTCCCCGCCACAACAACGACGACGCCTGCTGTAAATGTGCCGCACACTCAAGCATCCACAGCGTCCCCCTCAAGCGTGGTATCGCCGACTGCCGCGGCCCCGCCTATAGCGACCCCCGCCGGGCCTAGCTCAACGGGTAGCCCCTCGCCCAGCGGCCAGCTTTTGCTGGCAATTGGCATGGCCGCCGCCCTGGCGGCTCTGGCCGCCGTCTTTGTCAAAGGGAGGCGCAGCGGTGGGGGTGGCGCTACTGTGGGCGGCCTCTCTGAGGTAGATGAGAGAATTTTGGCTTATCTGAGGGAGAGGGGCGGCGCCTACGAGTCTGAGATCGCCAGAGACTTGGGCATTCCGCGTACCACTGTGTTTAGGGCTGTGCGGCGGCTGGAAGAGGCGGGCCTTGTGGTCGTAGAGAAGAGAGGCAGCAGGAATTTTGTTAGAAGAGTTGGCTGAGCTCGAGTCCGGCCAGCGTCGTGGCCACTGCGGCGGCGGTGGCCAGCGCCGAGAGTTTTAGGTAGTCTCGTAGAGGTAGCCCGGCCTCTTTGTAGACTAGGTAGACTGCGGGGTGCGCGAAGGGGAGTAGTATGGGCATTGTGCCGAGTATGTACATCATGAGGGCGGCTTGGTTTGTTATAAGGGGCCCTAGCACCACGGCTGAGGGCACTAGGCCTATGGTGTTTGTGGCTAGTATGGCTGTGGCAAAGACCGTCGTGGGGCTGTTTAGATACTGGGCGAGGGGCTGTAGGACTCCAGTCTGTGCCACGGCTTGTCCAATCCCTATGAAGGAGCCTACGTAGATGAGTGTTTCCCATGAGACCATTTGGTATAGCCTTTCCACTGCTCTGCCGCCGCCTGCCAGTGCGACAAAGGTTCCCGCTATAAAGGCGAGCGCCGTGTCTGTGAATTGGCTAAGCGCCACCGCGACGGCCAGTCCGGCGAGCCCGGAGGCGGCTAGCCTAGGCCTAAAAGTCTTCACGGGCGACTTCGCTCTCTCCAGCCTGTAGTACGCGGCTAGGCGTTCTATGGCCTTCTCGTCGCCTGCCACTAGGAGCTCGTCGCTTGGCTTAAAGACGTAGGTCTCTAGGCTTGAGATAGGCCCGCCTGCCACAATTCCCACCACGGCCACGGGAAAGGCAGTGTATACTGGCTCTAGTGCGAGGCTCTTCCCCACGAGCCTAGAGCGTTGTGTCACAATTAGGAACTCCATGTGGTCGGACTTGACCTCGCCTAGGGGGAGAATTTGGAGGTCTCTAGACCTAAGCCTGGCCGGGATGTCGGAGGCCAGCACTTTGACTAAGAGGACGTCTCCCCGCCTAAGCACGCGTCTCTTTGTAAGAATCTTAACCCTCTCCCTGGTCTCCACCTCCTTCTTCCATGCGCCATCGAGACTTTCGCCAACTACAGCTCTAACTAAGACGCTCTTTGCTGCTGTGGGGACTGATGGGGCTATCTTCTCTGCGTATTTCGCAATAGCGACGAAGAGTGGCACGGCCAACAGCAGCGAGTACAGCGCAGGCTCTGTGAACTGAAATATGCCAACCTCCTCGCCAGTTGTCTGTGGGTATGTGCTGAGGAGGATTACGTTGCCCGCGTTTCCAATCATTGTCAGCCTGCCCCCAAGCGCGACCACGAAGGCGAGGGGGAGGACGTATGCCACCGGAGTCGTCTTTAACCTCTTTGCAGTCTCAGCCACGAGGGCGGACAAGGCTAAAACTATGGCCACGTCGGATACAAAGCCCGAGGCGACGCCGGCTACGACGTAAAGAGCTGCCGCTAAAATAGTCATGTGCTTAGTCCGCTTGGCGAGTGACCCAGCCGCAAGATCTAAGAGCCCCGACTCGGCAATTACGCCGCTTATCACCATAGACCCAAACAACACGACTACGGCCGGCGCAATTAGAAAAGAGAGGGCACTCTGGAGGCTGTAGACCCCCACTAGGACAAGAGCCATGAGGGCTGCGAAGGCCACTACGTCTGGTCTATACCTCAGAGAAGCGGCCACGGTTGCGAACAGGGCCGCTAAAATGGCGACAGTTTGAAAATCCATGCGTGACCACCGCAGTCCTTGATATAAGAGTTGCGCCGCTGCGTATCCATTATACGCCTCGATGCGTAATGTGAACAAGAGTGTTAAGGAGGAAAGAGGCGTTGAAAGGATACTAGGCACCGTAGCTGAGGTTTTCTCGGAGTATGGCTACCGACGAAGTAGCTAAGAGGGCCAGCATTTATAAGGCATTGGTTTTTGGCACTTAATTAGATTGGCCAAGAGGGCCTCGTCAGAGGCCTCCTTAAGATGTCTGCTTGGTGGCGCATCACTTCTAGGCTCTCTAAATAGTGTAAATAAGCTGTGGAGTCTAGTAATGTGGACTGAGACGCCATTGAGATACTGTCTCCGAAGCTTAGGGCCGCCGCAAAGCTCTTCATAGAGACGGGGGATTTTGAGGCCTGTCCAGCGTCTCTCCGTCCTCTGCTTGGAGGACTTCGTTGAACTTCTGCGTTGTGTAAAAGCGTTGCCGATCGTTAGATTAGCTCCTCTAGCCTCCTTTTGGCGCTTTCCACTCCCCTCAGTGCCCACGTGGCGGCGGCCATTGCTCCGATGAGCCAGATGGCGACATTTAGGGCTAGGAATTGGCCCACGGTGAGGACGCCCTCCGTGAACACCGCCGCAGTGTTTATAAGCCACGCAGACGCCGTGACGAGGCCCACCACTGAGGACCTAACGCCCGTGGGAAACAGCTCGCTCTCCAGGGCGCTCAGCGAGGCCCACGCCCACTCGGAGAAGACTAGGTTGAAGAAGAGGACCGCCAAATAGGCCCACTGCGGCGCCCCGTGCACCACCGCGAGGCCTACCGCAGTGGCAAAGCCGCCGAGGAACGCCGAGAGGAGCGCCGCCCTCCGAGAGGCGTCTATTAGGGGGATGAACAAGAAGGCGCCCAGCGACGCGCCGAGGTTTGCCACAGCTATCACCACGGGGGCCGACTCTGGCCCATAGGCGAAGCCCTCGGCATATGGCGAATAGTACGCGGCTATGTTGTAAGTCACGAGCTGGGTGGCTGTCACAGTGATTAACACGGATAGGCGGAACAAGTACCTCCTCACAGCCTCTCCCAGGCCTATCTCAAGCGTGGCGGGGTTCACCTCCTCTGTCCCCAACAGCCTCTTTGCAAGGGCCTTAGCCTCAGCAACTCTCCCAGCTGCGGCTAGCCACCGGGGCGACTCGGGGAGGTGGAGCCGCGCGAAGAAGACAACCACGGCCAGGGCTAGGGCGGAGTAGAAGGTGTTAAGCACCACGGTGTCCGGGTTCTCCGCCAGCCCCCTGTACCACAGAGAGAGGCCCGCTATGACGGCGGCGCCGATGTTCCAGAAGTTGGTTGCCAACATGATGGCCCTCCCCCTGAGAGAGGGCGGGGAAAGCTCGGCGATAGCGGCGTAGGCCGGCCCCACCTCGCCCCCCACGCCGAAGTCTATCAGCGAGGTGACCAAGAGCGCCGTGGCCAAGTTAATCCACCCAGCCCAGTACAAGGCCACAAAGGCGAAGGCTGCGGCTGTATATATCGACAGCGAGACGATTAGGCCCAGCCTCCTCCCCACTCTGTCGGTCAAGGCGCCGAGGGCCAGCGCCCCGGCCATGAAGGCCAGGGAATTCGCCGCGAATATGTACACGGCGTAGTCCGCCAGGCCGGGCAAGAGGTAGACCGTGGCTGGGACGAGGCTGAAGAGGACGCCGTCTAGGAAAAAGCTCGCTGAGACCACGGCGAATAGCTCCCAGTGGGCCCTAGTCCACTTGTCCATATGTTAATTATTTGAATAAGATAAATACATTATCGCCGAGTTTTCCGCCTTTGGAAAACAGACGGCGGGCTTTCCGCCTGTGAAAACTGGGCATTCCTTAAAAGGCCCTGGGAGGAGCTCCGCCATGCGGTGGATAATCCCCACGTTGGTGATAGCCGCCGCGGCTCTGGCGGCAAATGTCACATACGTGGTGACGCCGTCTGGCAATATACACATAACGTATCAAGACAACGGGACCTTCATAGTAATAAACTTCAATAACAACAAGACGCTCACCATAAACGCGAAGCTGAATATCACTAACGCCACAGATCTCTACTACATACACGTGGTGGGCAAGGCCGTGGGCGTCTACAACTCCACAGCGGTAAAAGCCCTCCTCTCCACTCTGCAGAACGCCACTCGGGCACAGGCGCTTGAGACGCTACGCCAGCTGGCCTACACCCTGGCCGCGAGTAACTCCACGAGGGAGCTCAAGGTCAAGGCCTTTATAACTGCGAGGAGCCTCAACGCCACTTACAACGCCACGTGGCTCCGCATGAAGGTAGAGTACGAGTTTGAGAAAAAGCTGGGCAAGCTCAACGGCACGAGAGTTACCACAGAAAACGAGCTAGAGATTAAGGGCTATGCCGCAAACGCGCAGAAACTCGCCGAGGTGCTCAGGGCTCTGGCTAGGCAACTGGCCCCAGTGGACAACGCCACAGCCTCGGCGCTCCTCCAGATAAGCAACAGAATAAACGGCACGGCCATCAGCCTAAAGACGGTGCAAAACGGCACAGAGATAAAGGTCGTCTACAAGAACGGGAAATTCGAAATTGAGATAGAGAGAGGCAGAGATAAGAAGCACGAGGAGAGAGACGCCGCTGGCGGCAAGCAAGAGGAGAAAAAGGAGGCGAACGGAAAAGAAGAGTCAAAACAGGGCAGCAAATCAAATGACGACGATAGCAAGGAGAAAAAGGATAGCGGAGAGTCAAAGAAAGACGACAAGAAGTCAGACGAGGGAGGAGGGGAGAAGGAAAAGAGCGAGAAGAAAAAGCGCTAAGTTTTTTCAAGTCCAACGCCCCTATTTTTTCCATTTTCACGATTTCGGCCATGCCTAATACTCCCGTGCATCGCGTCTTTCACTGCGACGTACCTCGCGGCTTCCTCTTTTCTCTCCCTTGGCAGAGCTAGGAAGTGGGGTCCTCTCATACTGCCCTAAGCTTTTTAAGTATGGATGTTTTGATTCTTATGAAACTTGAGGGAGTTGTGGCGGCTACGGTTACCCCGTTTTCTAAAGATGGGGTAAACTTCGAGGCGCTGAGGGCGCTGTTGGCTAAAGTGGTTGCCGACGGCTACCACCTATTTCCCACCTCGTCGACGGGGGAGGTGACTAAGCTCACTGTGGAGGAGCGGGTCAAGGTGATGGAGGTGGCCAAGGAGGTGGCCGGGGGGAGGGTCTACGTGGTAGCTGGCACGGGGACGGGGGACCATGTCTCCACTATAGACATCATAAGGCGGTATAGAGACATCGGCGTCGACTTCGTCCTCATAACCCCGCCCTACTACATACAGTACGACTGGGCGGCCATCTACGCCTTCTACAAGAAGGTCCTCGACAAGGTGGACGTCCCCGTAATTCTCTACACAATCCCCCTCGCTGTGGGGTACAACATACCTGTGGAAGTGTTTGAGCTCGTGGCCAACGAGTACAGCCAAGTGGTGGCGGTGAAGGACTCCTCTGGCGACTTCCGCTACCACCTTGACCTAATCCACCTCCTCGGCAAAAGGCTGTCGATTCTCCAGGGGCTCGACTTGTTGTTTGTCCCCTCCCTCGTCATGGGGGCCCACGGCGGCATTTTGGCTGGGCCCAACTTCCTCGGCAAGCTCACGCTCAAGCAGTACCAGCTGGTGAAAGAGGGGAAGGTGGCCGAGGCGGTGGAGCTCCACAACAGGCTTATGCCGCTGTGGAGGTTCATGGGCGGGTGTGGGCTAGTGGGGAAGCTCGGCGGCAAGTGGCCCACGCTCTACAAGGTGGCGGCGGAGATGGTGCACGGCATCGACATGGGCCCCCCGCGGGAGCCCCTGCCCCCCATCGACGACAAGGATAGGAAAGAGCTGGAGCGCCTTTTGAGAGAGCTGGGGCTTGTAACTTAATGCCCGTAGTAGACGCGGCGGTTTTTGAGGCGAGGAAGAGGGCCTTTGTGGAAAGGCTCGAGAGAGAGGCTCTGCAGGGGAGAGTAGACGAGGACATCCTCCCCCTCCTCCGCCTCTTGAACACACACCCCCGCATCTACACCACCTCTTCGTGTAGCGGGAGGATTATGGTGGCGGAGGCGGTTAGGCCGAGCTTCAGCAAGGGGAGGGGGTTTAGGCCTGTGGCCAAGTGGCATCACCCAGTGTCGCCCGACCTGGTGAGAGAGGTAGTGTCCAACGTGGACTACGCCTGGCTAATGGTTAGGGGGGCCATCCTCCACGTGGCAGCCGCCGATGCGAAGACTGCCTACAAGCTCGTGGAGATTGGGCGAGAGACTGGCCACAAACACAGCGGTATCATAGCCATGAACAGGGCCGGCATATTCGTGGAGATACTGGGCGAGGAGCGGCTCGACATACCCATCAAACGCGGCTCCCCCATAGCGGACATAGACGCGGCAATGGACCTCGCCAATAAGACCCTCATATTGGCCAAGCTGAGGCTCTACTGGCTCGCGGCTAGGCTTGAGGCAGAGCTATTCGGCGTCGAGGCTCCCACAAGCGAGGAGATAAGAAGAGCGATTAGAAAGGCGGCCCAATGCCTCGGCTAGCCCACCCTCGTGGCGTTTATGACAAGGGGGTCATAGACCTGCGGCTTGTTTAACAGCGTAATTGTCAACGTCTGCGGCTTGCCGCCCTCCACTACAGCTGGCTCTATTCGTATGTCTGGAGGCGCAATTAGCTGATACCTCCCTGGCGGCAGTGTTACATTTACCCTATACGCGGCGTCAGCTGGAATTAAGCCCAAGGCGCCTGGGCTGAGAGTGGTGACGGCAAGCTGTTGCCTACTTGTAGCATTTATAACTTTCAACCCTTTCACGCAGGAGACGTATACAGCCCTATTTATGGGGTACTCGTCGCCTAGATACTCCACGGCAGTTATGTCTAAGCTTTTGTCGGCCATGGCCTCAAGATAGACGTTTACCAAGCCTAGTTGCGTCATGTTGATACTATATGGCTTGAAAAACTTGCCGTTAAGCGGTAGATAAGACGCGCTTGTCAAATTTAGCGTAGCGTTCCCCGCTCGGGCCTTGAACACGTAAAAGGAAACGGGATCCTCTACCCTCACTCTCTCCACCGTCACGTTGAAGTAGTAGATGTACTTATTGCCTAGCCCGCCGCACTTCGTGACATTTGGCGTGGCGATGTAGAGAACCACGGACTTCACGGTGCTCCTCTGGCTTGGCGAAGGAGTTGTGGTAGTGGCGGGAGGCTGGGTTGGGGGAGGCGGCGTCGTGGTCTGAGTAGTGGGAGGCGCTGTGGTGGCGCTGGGGGTTGTGGTAGTAGTGGTCGGCGGCTGGGTGAAGTGGGTGTAGAGGACGTAGACGAGGGCGGCGCCTGCTGCGACCACTATCGCGAGGGCTATGGTGGCTATGTAGTTGAATATAGAGGTCATAGGTTGGCGTTTACGTAGTCGATGAGCGCCTCTAGCTCCTCTTTCCTGGCCCTCTGGCCGTCGCCCAGCGCGTCGAGGTTGAGCGCCAAGGGGGTTATGGCCACGTTACCCTCTTTTAACACCACGTACACGTCTGTCTCAGGCTCGGGGGAGAGGGGCTCGCCGTAGAGCCAGAAGTAGGCCGCACCCCGGGGGTCTCTCCTAGCCTCTACCCTCTGGGCGTATCTAAGCTTCGCCGGCTTGGCCAACTTCGCCCTCACGCCGCGCCTCGGCCTCTGGGGGAAGTTGACGCTTATCACGTCGACGCCCTGCGGCATGCCCCGCTCTGCCACATACCTCGCGGTGGCCTGCACCACGGCTCTTAAGACGTGCAACGCCTCTCCGTCGACCTCGTCCCAGCTCTCAGCGTAGAGGGAGTAGGCCACGGCCGGTATCCCCAGGAGGGCCGCCTGAAAGGCGGCGCCGAGGGTGCCGGAGGAGAGGACCACCTGTAGTGACGTGTTGTCGCCAAGGTTTATCCCCGAGAGGACTAGGTCGTACTTCCTGCCAAGCCCGTAGAGGGCGAGGTAGACTGTGTCAGAGGGAGTCCCCGAAGTGGCGACGACCTTAAACCCGCATATGTCCATCTCGTACATTCGTAACGGCTTGTGGAGCGTGATACCCAGCCCACTGGCAGACTTGGGGGTCTCGGGCGCTACGGCGTCCACCTCGCCGAGGGGCTCGGCGAATTGGTACAACAGCCTAAGCCCAGGGCTGTACACCCCGTCGTCGTTTGTAACCAAGATCCTCACAAATGTCGAGGCCCCGGGGATATTAATGAGTTACGCCGACGCGTCAACGGCTGAGGACCTCCAAAGGGGAGTTGCCTAAATTAGCTGAAGCTCGATTTTGACAGTGTCCGGCACTCTGATGGTCATTAGACGCCTGAGCACACGCTCCGAGGCCTCTATGTCAATGAGGCGCTTTGAAATACGCAGTTCCCAATGATCAAAAGTGTGGTAGCCTTGCCCCGAGGGCGCCCTCCTCACGGTGACCATTAGCCGCTTTGTGGGAAGCGGAATTGGCCCCCTAACTGCGACGCCCATCTTCTTTGCAAGATCCACTATCTCCCTGGCCACTTGGTCTAAGTCTGCTGGGTTTGTTCCATACAGCCTTATCCTTACTTTCCTCCTTGATGCAAGCGACACGTGGGTGGGTTTTTGGGGACTTTAAAAGTTTTAATAGGTGGATGGAGTGTGGGTCATGGCTTTTGCTCGACCGCCGAACGGCGTGTACCACTTGAAGACGCCGGTGGAGCTGAGGGCGTTTATCAACGTGTTGAAGAAGTTTAGGGGCTACGCCACGACTTTGATCACTCTGTACATCAACTCGGAGCGGCCTATGCCAGACGTGTTGAACTTATTGAGGTCTGAGTGGTCCACTGCCTCCAACATCAAGGACAAAACCACGCGCACACACGTGCAAGACACCTTGGAGCGCATTATTAATAACCTGAAGGGCGAGGCTAAGGCCCCCGAGAACGGGATGGCTGTCTTCGCCGGGTTCCACATGATTAGCCAGGGGAACTACGAGTGGGTTTACTACGTCGTCGTGCCGCCTCAGCCAATAAACACGTTCAAGTACATCTGCGACACGGTCTTCCACACGGAGCTTCTGGAGGACCAGCTCCACTCCGGGGTGGTGTACGGGGTAATTGTGATCGAGCGGGGTGAGGCCGTGATTGCGTTGTTGAAGAACAGTAGGTGGGAGGTGGTGAAGACTGTGGAGTTTTTTGTGCCAGGGAAGCACCATGCCGGCGGCCAGTCCGCGAACCGCTTCAAGCGGCAGACTGAGCACTTGGCCGAGACGTTTTACAAGCTGGTGGCTGAGGAGGCCAACCGCGTCTTCCTTCAAATCCCCACGCTTAAGGGCATAATAGTTGCGGGGCCGGGCCCAACCAAGGAGGACTTCCTCGAGGAGGGGGGCCTCGACTACAGGCTTAAGGACAAGGTGTTGGCCGTCGTGCCGGCGTGTTGCGCCAACGAGTATGGGGTCGTCGAGGCCATTAAGAACGCCCAGGAGCAGTTGAAGGAGAGTGAGTATGTCAAGGCAAAGGAGGTCATGGAGCGGGTCATGTTCTACGCGGTGAAGAAGAGCGACTACATAGTGTACGGCAAGGAGAAGGTGATGAAGGCCCTCGAGACAGGCCTCGCGGAGGTGGTCATCGTGGCCGAGGAGCTGGGAGAGGACGTGGTGCTGGAGGTGATTATGAAGGCAGAGGAGAAGGGGGTCAAGGTAGAGGTGGTGCCCAAGGGCGTGGAGGAGAGCGCCACCTTGGTCAAAGCCTTCGGCGGCTTCGTGGCTCTGTTAAACGCCCCATCTTGGTTGCTCGAACAACAACAGACAGCACAGGCTTAAAGCGGCCGTCAGGGAGACCAGAGCCCTATCACGTCGCTCGATGCCCCTTAAGCGACTCTAGGGCGGTCTACACAGTTAGAGCTGTATTACCACGTCGGCTACCTCTTCAAACTCGCCGAGATGTGATGTCACGACGACGGTCGGCACGACGGAGGTTAGGTCTCTGACGAGTTCCACGATTCTCCTCCTGTGTTCTTCGTCGAGGTGTTCCGTGGGCTCGTCGAGCATCATGAAGGGCGCCGTGCCTATCAACGCCCTGGCGAGGGCCACCCTCAGCGATAGGGCCAGCAGGTTCTGCTCGCCGAGGGAGAGGAGGGTGTGCTCTATGTGCCCGTTAGGCGTATGTATACGCACGGCGTAGCGGCCCCCCGTCTCGACCAGTTGGACAGACTTAAAGGCCTCCTTATGCCTAAGCCTTAGGAACACTGCGTTGAGCTCCTCGTTTATGGCCTTGAGAAGTATCTGCCTGGCAAGGGGCTTCACCTCCCCCAGGACCGCCCTTATGTTCTTGGCCGCGGCGAGGGCCTTGTCCAACTTCTCCAACTCGGCCTTTGCCTTTTCTAACTCAGCCGCGGCGCCTGCGAGCTCTCTCTCGGCCTTTTCCAGCTCCCTCCTCAGCTCCTCTGCCCTCGAATGCGCCTTGAGGTACTCCTCGTATGCGGCTCTCAGCTCTCTGTACGCCTTCTCTGCCTCCTCCGCCTCGGCGGCGGCCTTAGGCAAGGCCTCCTCTACCTCGGCCAGCCTCGCGCTCGCCTCCACGGCCTCCCGCCCCAGCTCCTCCCTTCTCTGCCTCAGCTCCTCGAGCCTTTTCACAAGCGCAACCTCCTTGGCCACCACGGCGGCGAGGTAGCTACGCCTAGCCTCCACCTCCCTCTTTAGCCGGTACTGCGCCTCTAGCTCCCCCAGCCTCCTTCTGGCCTCCCGGAGGTCGAGGGATAGGTACGGCTTGTACAAGTGGTACGCCTTCTCCAGCTCCTCCACCCTCTTCATCTCTGTTCTCACCTGCTCAAGGGCCTTGGCCAACCTCTGCACCTCGGCCTCGAGCCCCGCCACCTCTAGCTCGTGCCGCTGGACGGCCTCCCTAGTGAGAGGCGAGCCGCACACGGGGCACCTACCCCCCTCGGCCCTCTGCGCCAGCCTCAGGGCGTCTCGCAGAAGTTCAAGCCTAGACTTGAGCTCCGCCTGCCTCTTCGTCAACTCCTCGTACCTCCGCCTCAGCTCCTCTAAGACACGGGGGTCGTACGCCCTCACCTCCTCTGGCACTTTCTCGGCCACGGCCACAGCCTGCCTCAACTCGTAGTACTCCTTCTCCACATCACCCACCTGCGGCAGAGACGCAAGCTCCGCCTTTGCTTGCTCCACCTCCGCAAGCCCCCTCTCCACCTCTTCTAAGTCCCGCTCCACCTCAGCCACGGCGCGGGCCAAGTCGGCGAGCCTCTTCTCCAAGGCCTCCCTCTCCTTGACCAACGCCGCCGCCCTCTCCCTAGCCTCGAAGTACCTCCTTTCAGCCTCTCTAAACCTCGCGGCAAGGGGCTCCAGCTCCTTTACCCTAGCCTCAGCTTCCGCGAGGCGGGCCTTAAGCTCCTCTATCCGCCTCTCGGCGTCTTTCACCCTCCTCTCCAGCTCCTCCGCCCTGCCGCCGACCCTCTCCCTCCTGGCCCTAAGCTCGTTGAAAATGTCCTTAACCACCTCGTCCACTTTGTCAAACTCGTCCAGCTTCAACACCCTGTCGATGTACTCGGGCTCTTGTAAAATCCTCCTGAGCTCCCCCTGCCGTATGTACAACAGATTTCTAAACTCGTCTACGCTGAGGCCGAGCCTGGATTTGACGTAGTCAGTTACCTCCGTGTCCCCCCTCGCCTCCACGGAGCCGTCGACGGAGAGGTAGGCCCCCAAGCCGCCGGACTCGCCGAACCTCCGCTCCACCACCACCTCCCGCCCGCCTACTACAAGCGTCAGCTTCACCTCGCCGTGTGGAGAGCCCCTCCGCAAGAAGTCTGCCCACTTCCCGCCCACCTTCCTCACCCACTGGGAGCCGAAGAGCGCCACTGCCACGGCCTCCATGAGGGATGTCTTCCCAGAGCCGTTGGGCCCATAGACGAAGTTTACCCCCTCGCCGAACTTAAAGACGGCCCTCGCGTGGGCCTTGAAGTTTACTACCTCAAGCCTCTTAATCATAAACGGCCTTTAGCAACAGCCTATACGCCGCCTCGCGCTCCCCCTCTCGCACAAGCTCCATGGCCCTTAACACGGCCTCTGCATGGGGCCCCAGCCTCTCGCGCATGAGACGCCAAATTTCCTCAAAGGCAGCCCCCCTGGGGGCCACCGCCCTCTGGACCCCCCTCGACGTCCTGTCTACCACATCTACGTGGAGCGCCTTTGAAAAACGGGCCGCTATCTGCCGGGGCCGCGCCTCCGCCTCGCCGTAAAGCTCAAGCCGGACCACTGCGCCGGGTCTGTCGAACATCTTTACGGCCTCTTCCACGGCCGCCTCCAGCTCCTTGGAGTCGCGGAAGTAGAGCCTAACCCGGTACATGGGCCGCCTCGGCCTAATGGGCAACGGCCTTGTTGTAACAGCTCTGCCAGCGGCGTCTATCAACACGGCGCCCTTAGCCGCGGCGTCTTGCGTCTTCTCAAATCTCCCCCCGTAGTCCCAAGTCTCAAACTCCCCAGCGTCCCAAAGCTCAAGAGAGCCGGCCCAGAGGGCTCCCACTGGGTGGCTGGCCAAGTGGTCGTGAACGTGGCCGGCGGCTATGTGTAAGAAGGAGAGGCCTTGGAAGACCGCGGGGGGCATGGAGAAGTCGTCCTCCTCCACTGGGTACCGCGCCTTCACCCCCTCTATTGCCTGGTGTATGGCTAGGATGGCGTGGGGAGGGGCCCTCTGCAGGAGTTGTCGATATTCCTGGGCGTACTCCCTCGGCGTGGCGCATGCCCCAAAGACCGTAACCCCGCCCAAGTCGGCCGCCTCCCAGCACAACAGCCTCGCCAAGCCCAGCTTGTCTATAAGCCTAAGCGCTGTGTCGTAGAGGCACTCCTTAGGCGCAGCGCAACGCCCAGCCTCAGCCCTAAACCGCGTGTAGGAGAAGTCGTGGTTGCCCCCTATGAGCAAAATGGGGACTTCCACCTGCTCCACCACTTCTACAAATTTTACAAGAGTCTTGGTGGAGGGCCGTTTTAGGTCAAAGAGGTCCCCCGTGACGAGGACGGCGTCTGCGGACTTGCCCAGGCGGATTGCCTCTCTGAACGCCTCGAAGTAGTCCTCCTCTCTCTCAGGCAGGTGGTACTGAGCCCGGCCGAGGTGGGCGTCTGAGATGTGTAATATCTTCATAACACTTCCACCGCCTCTTCGAGAGCCTTGTACACGTGGGGACACCCCGCGCGGCCGCAGAGGCTACACACGGGGACGCCGTCTTCAAACGTCACCACGGCCCTCTTGTCGCCGTCCGACACCTCCACCTCCACCCTGTCTCCCACCCTCCTCTTGGCCAAGACTCTCATAGCCGCCGCTGCCACGGCCACGCTTGGGGGCGGCGGCGATTTGTACAGCCGGCGCCACATTTGGACAACGTCGGCTGTCTTGTCCACTCTCCACGCCGTGGATAATTCGATGTCGGCGCCGCCGTACTCCAACACCCGGTCTCTCACCTTTATTACGACGGGGAGCTTGGCCACGGGGCCCAGCACCACGGCCTCCCCCACGTCTAGGCCTGGGAGGTTTTCCAACATGTCCTGGGCTAACAACTCGCTGCTCTCCCGCACGGCCTCTTGGTCTTTGGGGTTTACAATGCGCATTATGACTTGGCTCTGGCACTGGCTCACCACGTCTGGGTCGACCTTGCTCGGCCTCTGGGTTATCACCACGAGGTAGACGCCGAACTTCCGCCCCTCTGACGCCACACGGGAGATGGCCTCGTAGGACTTGGTCTTCCTAAGGGCCTTGGGCGGGGCGAAGCGGTGCGCCTCCTCTACCACCAAGACCACTGGCCAGGGTATTTTAACGCCCTTCAGCCCTCTCACTTGTCTAACCCGGGCCTGGAAAATCCTATTAACGAGGTGTGAGACCACGTAGTCTTGCACCTCCTCGTTGACGCCGGCCAAGTTGACGATGGTTATGTCTGCAAGTAGTTTAGACAGTGGCGTAGAGCGGGGGGCAAAGACGCCGAGCCTCTTCAGCTTCTTGAGGTAGGTCAAGGCGCTGAAGATGGCGTGTCTATCCCGCTTGGCCAACATCTTCAAGTCCTCCGTTGGGAAGTCGCCGCTGAGCTTGAGCTGTTGAAAGAGCTTGTTCAACGCCGCTTCTCCCCTCAGCGCCGTGTAGAGGACCTTCTGCATAAAGGCCAGCCCCACGGCCTTGCCCAACTCCTTCCGCACTCTCCTGGCGTAGGCCCAGGCGAGGTATATGGCGTATCTAATCTTCTTCGCGCCTGGCGGCACTCCTGCGGCGTTGGCCAAGGCGTCTGGCTCACTGTCGAGGACCCCGATCTTGTACATCAAGTCGCCTTGGTGGTGTTTAGACACCTTCACCACCCTAGCGGAAAAGGGGCCCAGCTTGTATATGGAGTCTCTAATGGGGACGTACTCGCCGTGGGGGTCAATCACGACTATCTTGGCCCCCTTTTTCAACAACTCCTCTATTAAGACCACGGAGAACCACGTCTTTCCAGACCCCGTGGCGGCGATGACGGCTATGTGGCGCTTGACGCCCTCTAGGTCTAGGCAGATTTCCACATCCCTAGTCGCGAGCCTCCCCACGCAAAGCCCGCTCCTTACTCTAAACAGCTCTGCGATTTCTTCGTCGTCTGCCAAATACACGGCGGCGCCGATGCGGGGCGGCTGTTTGGGCTGCCTCAGCTCTCCCCCGCTGAGGTAGCCGAGGACTTTCACCTTGGCGAGGTGCACCTCGAGTATGTTATTAGACACCTCGCTTATCACGCTGTAGAGAGGCAGATCCCTCTTGGCAGAGTAGGGGTCGCGGTAGAGCCTTATTATCTGGCCCAGCAGACGCACGTTGGCCAACTCCCCGCCCTCAACCTCCACGTGGTCTACCACCACGTAGTCGTATAGGCTGACCGGCCTCTCGGGGTCAAGCGTCGCCAAGTACTCAAAGGGGGTCGCCGCGGCTACGACGTAGCCAATCTTCATATCCCCCAGGCCAGCTTCACCCTCCTAGCCGTCGCCACGTTTTCCGCAAAGCTCTTGATATACACGGCGTACTCCGAGAGCTGGCCAGCCCTCATTGACGCAATGGAGTGTGCATACCAAAGCCACGTGTTGTAGTGCACGGGGTCCCGGTACTGCTGCGCCAAGAGCGCCGCGACGTCGTCTACAGCAGCGGCGGGGTAGAAGGCCTTGACAGCCGCGCCGTCGAACATGCGCGTCCCATCCGCCGGCATGTCCACGAGGAGGGGCTGATCGTCGCGGCCCAGCCTCACGTAGAAGAAGTAGACCTTGGGCAACGCGTCGAGCGCCTCCTTGACCCTCCCCACCAAGTCGCTGTCGAAGCTCTCCCTAAGCCTAAAGATTAGCGAGTCTTGAAGCCGCTCCTCGGCGGCCTTCACCAGCTTGTCCACAGTGGCCAAGCCTTTGTAGTTGATATAGGCGTCGCAGCCCCCCACCAACATGGGCACAGTGTAGTGGCCGGGCGGGAGGACTCTGGCCAAGAGGTCTGAGTCTGTGACCGACTGCGCAATTAACAGCGCCAGGAGCCTCGCCCCCTCATAGTCGTACCGCCTAGCCCTCTTATAAAGCTCAACCAGCTCCTTTCTAAACCTCCTAATCCACAAGACCGAGTACCAGGAGAGCCCCTTTTGAAAGACGTACTCCCTACTCCGCTCGCTCAACTTCTCAAACACCGCGTGCTCCTTCAAAAGCTTAAAGCTGTGATCCTTTGAGACAAAGACCAGCCTGGCCCCGAGCTCCCTGGCCCTGTGGATAAGCCTAGAGAGGGCGTACAACGCCGCGACGAACTCTGGCACGTAGTACAAGTTTTGAAACTCCCTGGTGAGTATCAGGTTGTGGACAAGCCGCATGGCCTTGGCGTAGAGGGAGCCGTCCATGAGCAACACGTCTACGCCCCGTCTCTCAAGCGCCTTGATGGCCACGAGGGACTCCACTATTGTCAAATAGGCCCAGGCCAACGACGGCGAGTCGACGACGGCCACGTCAACCTTCACCTCTCTCTCAATAAAGTCGGGCCCCACGGCGGCTGCGCGGGCGATAATGACCTGGTGCCCATTGGAGAGCCTCACGACGCCGACGCCCCCGTCGACCCCGGCCACGCGTAAATCGGCCACAGTTCCCCCATCTATGCGCTTGTGTAAAATTCTATCCCCCAGCGCCTCCACTGGGTAGTCGTACTGAGGGCGGCGGCCTACATATTCGGCGAGCTTCCGCCTAGCCTCAACGACGAAGAGGTCGAAGAACTGATCCACGCATATTTTATCTAAAGGCCTTATATAGGTGCGATAGAAGCAGAAGTAGAGGGGGTAGACCAAAAGTTTAACCCAACCCCCCGGCGGTAGGGAGAGAAAACATATAAGGAAGAGGCGGGTAGAAGATGTGGAAGAGCTCGCCGCAAAGGTGGCCAACGTGCGGAAGACACTCAACTCCCTCTTCTACAAATTCTCCGACGAGATAAACGGGAGTCTAACAGCCGTGCTAGTGAGAGAAAACTTCATCCTGGTGGGCCCCCCGGGGACTGCCAAGACGATGCTCGTCGCCTCTATTGCAAAGCTTCTGAAAGCCAAGTGGTTCTACCGCCTGTTGACCAAGTTCACAGAGATTGAGGAGGTCATCGGCCCCATCGACGTGGTGGAGCTGTTGAAGGGCAACGTGAAGAGGATATACGCCAACTCCATCGTAGAGGCGGACTTCGCGCTATTGGACGAGATATTCAACGCGTCCAGCGCAATTTTGAACACCATGCTCACAATACTCAACGAGAGAGTGATATACGACGGGGGGAGCATAATTCCAGTCAAGACGTGGACCGTCTTCGGCGCCACCAACCGAGTGCCAGACGAAGAGGAGCTACAGGCCCTGTACGACCGCTTCCCCCTGCGCGTTTTCACAAAATATGCACAGCCCGAGGAGACGGAGGAACTTATGAAGACTGGGCTGAGGCTGAAGCGGGAGTTCGACAAACTGGCGCCCATCATGTCCATGGACGAGGTGAAGAAGGTGAACGAGTACCTGCAGAACTACGTCTACGAGAACATGGACGCCTTGGTAAAACACGTAGCCCCAATAGTGGCCTCCTACCTAGACCATGTAGTCATTTCAAACCGCACAAGGGTTAAGGTGCCCCTATATGTGGTGTCCTACCTCACGGTAATGGGGCTGAGGCCCTCCGACTTAGATGCGGCCACCATTAGAGCCGGCACCCTCAAGGTGTTGAAGTACTTGGTCAAAGACAAGGAGGACATCTCCGAGTACGAGAGCTTCATTGCCACGCATCTCCCAGGCGGGCTCTCTGTGTTGTACGACCTAGTCAACGAGATCAAGGCGCTGGTAGCCAACAACGCCCTGTCTATCGCAAGGGAGAAGCTTAGAGAGGCGTACGAGCTCTTGGAAAAGTCGGTGGCAGACCCGGTCACATACCGCTTCTTCCAAGCCGAGATAGACGAGGTCAAGTCCACTCTAGACATGTTGAAGAGCCAGCTGTAGGCGATGGGCTCTCTCATAAACGTAGACTACTCAGACGAGCTCACAAGGATGAGAGTGCACGAGATTGTGAGATACTTCCAACGCCTCGGCATCCCCATAAAGCTGTCGAAAATCCCCAACGACGCCATAGCGGACTCCTTCTACGTCCACTACAGAACCCCCATCCTGAAGGAGAAGGCGGAGAGAGGCGAGGAGCTCTGGCACTTCTTCCTAAGATCCTACATATCGGCGGACGTGTACCAAGACGTTGCCAAGATAAGCAGATACAACTACCAAGTCTCCAAGTCCGCTTCAGTTAAGCTCCTCCGCGCCTTCAACAGCCTCTTGTCGCGGGTAGAGAGAGGCGCCATAGAGGGAGTGGACGAGAAGAGCGACTACAGAGAGCTGAGCCAAAACCAGCAGCTTAGACAAGAGATAAACAGCCTCCTCCGCTTCTACCTGGGCAATATAAAGAACATAGAAAACCTCAGGAAGTCCCTCGCCAAGGCCCTAGGCGACGAAGTGGGAAAAGAGGCAGCCGAGCTCCTATTCGACATAGACATAGACCCCTACAGGGCGAGGCTGGCCAAGATACTGGAGGCCCTGGTGCAACTAGTCTCGGAGGCCGGCATTGAGATGGAGCTAGGCCCCCTGGCCGAACGCCGCGGAGTCATCTCAGGAGTCACGAGGCTTAGGTCATTCTCAGACCTCCAAAGGGCCACAAACTTGAGCAAGGCCATCTACCTACAGTCAAGGGAGCTCTTTGGCTACAAGCTGGCCACAAGATCTCTCTCAATCTACGACGTCTCAGTAGACGTGAGAGAGAAGATATACCTGTTGGTGGACAAGTCGGGCTCCATGTTCTACACCCTCTACGACGGCTTCGCCATGGACATGACGCAGAAGATAACTTGGGCAACGGCCCTCGCAGTGGCGTTAATGAGGAGGAGTAGGAGGGTGGTGATGAGGTTCTTTGACCAGATAGTATACCCCCCCATCACAAACACGCGCGAAGTTATAAAGGCCCTCCTCAAGGTGTTGCCGCTAGGCGGCACCGACATCTCCGCCGCGTTGTACACCGCTGTGCGAGACGCAAAGGCGTACGGCCTCCACAGCTACAAGCTAGTGCTTGTGACAGACGGCGAAGACGACATGATAAACCCAGAGGCGATAAGGGCGGCGAAGGCCGCCTTTAGAGAGGTGAAGGCGATACTAGTGGGAGGCTCAAACGAGGTGATCGAGGCCCACCTCCCCACTATAAAAATAAACATGGCTAACCCAGAGTCGTTGAGAGAAGTGCTAAAAAACATTTAATAACACACCACAACTATTGTACAATGTACTGTGGCGATTTAGCCTCACGGCCCCCAGTCACGATAGCCAGCGACGCAACTCTGTACGAGGCCGCCGAAAAAATGGCGCAACACAAAGTAGGCCTCCTAGTCGTGGTGGATAAGGCAAATCCGAAAAAGCCCATCGGCGTCGTATCCGAGAGAGATGTCATAAGGGCCATCGCGGCCAAGATGCCGCTAGACACAACTGTGGACAAGGTGGGCACAATGCACAACTTCGTATTCGTATACGCGGACGACCCAATTACAACAGCTGCACGTAAGATGAAAGAACGCAACGTGAGACACGTGGTAGTCTTAGACAAAAACGGGGAGCTATACGGCGTAATATCCATAAGAGACTTGATTAAGGAGAGGGCAGTGCTAGAGATTTTGGCGCGCGACAGAGCCCCCACAAAAGAGTAACCTTTTTTAACACCACTTAAGGCCCCCACATGCAGAAAATAGTAATAGGAATAGCCCTGGCGATAGTCGCGGCGATCGTGGCCGCGGCTTTAATCCTAACTCAGACGCCCCCTAAGTCGCCCACCCAGCCGTCAACTGGGCAGGGGGGCAAGGTATACGTCTACTCGGTGGAAATAACCGGAGGCCCAAGCATAGTAGCCTATTACATACCCACAGACGCGGGCCTTATCTACGGCGAGAAGGTAAATCTCACCTCTTACTACTTCATGTTCAAAAATGGGGTGATAAACATCTTGGCCAACACCCCCCAAGGCATTCAAAAGGTCACATACTACGAGAGGTTGCTAGAGGTGTGTAGAAACTCGACCACCATAGCCACTGTGGCTGGAGAGCGCATTACTCTGTCAAATAGCCAGTGCTCCCCGTCCACCTCGCCGCTTCCAACGGTAAAATCCTTAGACGAGTTGATCTTCGTAGTCCAAGGGTTGCCCGGCCCCACTTCGCAGTCTCAGTGGGTAAAATCCGGCGTAGCGCAGACGCCCTTTGGCCAAGCCACAGTGTACACCAACATCACCCAAGTTCCAATCATGACAGGCCTAAACGCCGTTTTGAACTACGAGAAGCAAGTACTGCCAGACGGCACCATATACCTGCTCAAGGCTCAGTTGGCATATGGAAACCAAGTGGCGGCCACGTTGACATACACTCTTAGGAATATAACGGCTATGGCTCCCGAGCTCAAGGCAATTGTTGACGAGCTCTCTAAGAACGTAGTGGCCAAAAACGGCGGCGGCCTCGACTTGCTTAAGGTGGCTGAGAAAATTGGAATGACCTTCGACGGGGGCTGGCCAGCCGCCATAGTCTTCTTCGACTTGCAGTGCCCATATTGCGCCCAGCTCTTTAAATACAACTACACTCTGTTCCAAGGCCACAAGCTCGTGTTAGTGGACTTGGTCGTTCACCCAGAGGCCCTTGAATCGCACCAAAGGCTTAGGTGCCTCTATCAGACAGCCCCAGACCAGGTAATACCGACGCTGAGAGTGTTGTACGACAGATTTCTCGCACGCGACGCCAATTACACCGATGTGTTGCCGAACCAAACCTGCCAAATAGACGTACAAGCAGGTATGCAACTAGCCCAGCTGTTGGCAGGACAGAACGTGGGCACTCCGATGGTGGTGGTTGTCTACCCCAACGGCACATATGCGCTGACTGTGGGCTACGACCCGGCCTCTATCGCCAAGGCGCTGAGGGGTTAGCCGTACCTTTTTATAGCTCTAAAGTATATCACCGCAGCCAGTAGGGAGGGGATTAGCATGAACGCCGTGAGGGCGTACATTGTGGGGTCTCCCCTGCCTCTGGCGGCGTAGTTCCACAGGAGTATCGGCGCTGTGATAAAGTCGGGGCTTGTGGTAAAGGCTGTTTTTATGTAGGTGTCGAAGGAGTTGGCGAAGACTATTAGAAACACTGCCACAAGGGCCGGCGCCAGTATTGGCATAACCACGGAAAAGGCGGTGCGCGCCTCCGAGGCGCCGAGCGTTCTCGCGGCCTCCACTACGCTACGCGACACATATGCCACATACGGCGCAAGCATTACGTGAGCCATAGGGAGGGCGTAGGCCAAGTGGGCTAGGAAGACTCCCAAGGGGCCGTACAAGTCTATGCCCGTGGCCTGTTTTACCACGAAGAGCGCCGCGGCGAAGGCCAAGGCCTCAGACACCTCTGGCATCACTATGGCGCCTTGGGAGAGGACTATGTAGCCCCCGCCGCGTAGGGTGTAGGCCATGAAGACGCCGAGTAGCACAGAGGCGGCGGCCACGCCTAGCGCAATGACGACGCTGTTTAAAAGCGCCGTCCAAGCCTCTCTCCACGCGAATAGGGACTCGTACCACTTAAGCGTAAAGCCGCCCCACACGTAGGGGAGCTTGCTGGCATTGAAAGAGAGCGCCAAAATTACGGCGACTGGGGCGTACAGCGCCGCTATGAGGACCCAGGCGTAGAGGCGGAGAGCCCTCATATGGAGAAGGTCCTAATGGCTTTTACAACTACGTAGGTGGCCAAGAGGGAGAGCCCCGAGAGGGCCAGGGAGAGAATGCTACCGTTGTAAAAGTCTCTGGACTTGAAGTAGAGGTCCCAGATGTAGCTCCCAAAGGTGTATACCTTCCCAGCGCCCAGAACGGCTGGCATAATTACTTCGCCTAGGGCTAGGAGGAAGACTAACACAAAGGCCGCCACTACGCCTGGCATAGTGAGCGGTAGCTCCACTCTTAGAAATGCTTGAAGCCTAGAGGCGCCCAGCACCCGGGCCGCGTTTACGGGAGTCTCGCTGAGCTTCTCCACAGCGGCGTAAATGGTCAAGAGGGAGTAGGGGAGGTACTCGTACACCATGCCCACGAGCACTCCCAGCGGCGACCCCCAGAGCCTTAGCCCAGTGAATTTTTCCACTATGGCGAAGAGCGTGAGGAGCGAGTAGGCCTTGAGAAGCGTTCCAATCCACAGGGGGGCCACCAACAGGGCGAACTCCAGCTCTGTGCCCCTCTTGGCGAGGTAGTAGGCGGCGGGGTAGGCAAGGGCTATGGACACCACGGCGGTCGCCGCGGCTAGGAGAAACGTGGTAGTCAACATGGAGAGGGGAGGCGTCTTGAGCTCGCCCCCGCCCACTGCGTAGTAGCCGAGGGCTAGGAAGGGGAGGTAGAAGAGAAAAACGACGGCCGCGAGCCCCGCCAGGGCTACCTCCTTTATCATTCCTCGAGGAGATACACGTCTTTTGCGTCCCACCCAAACTCCACGGTCTCTCCCACGGAGACGGGCGCGTCTAAGTCCACATATGCCTTGAAGACGTAGCCGTCGGCCTGTATCTCCACTTTTTGGTAGTGCCACAGGAAGGTGACGTCTACCACCTGGCCCTTCAGCCTGTACGTTCCTCCTCCGAGCACCACGTCCTCGGGCCGTATCACGGCGTAGCCCTCTTTCGCGATGCCGAGGAGGCGGGCGGGCACTATGTTTGCCTCTCCGAAGAACTCTGCCACGAACTTGTTCCTCGGCCTCTTATACAACTCCACCGGCCTCCCCACCTGCACCACTTCGCCGTCTTTCATAAGGGCAACTCGGTCGCCTATCTCCACCGCCTCAAATCTGTCATGTGTGACATAGATGAGCGTAAAGCCCAGCTTATTGTGCAAAATCTTCAACTCTTCCAAGAGCTTGTTTTTAACGTCGAGGTCCACGTGGCTAAATGGCTCGTCTAAGAGGAGCAACTCGGGCTCCACCACGAGGGCCCTCGCCAACGCCACCCTCTGCTGTTGCCCACCGGAGAGCTGGCTCACCCTCCTCTCCATAAAGACGTGGGGGTCTAAGTGGACGAGCTCTAGAGCCCACATCACCCGCCTCTTCACCTCCTCCTGTGGCACCCCCCTGACCCTTAGCCCAAACGCCACGTTTTCAAAGACGTTCAAGTGGGGGAAGAGGGCCAAGTCTTGGAAGAGCATGGAGATCTTCCTCTTCTCAGGCGGCTTATCAGTGACGTCTACTCCCCCTATGTACACTCTGCCCCCCGCCAGGGGGACCAGCCCTGCCACAGCCCTGAGTAGAGTGGACTTCCCACTCCCCGAGGGGCCCAACACGACGAGGCCCTCGCCGGCCTCTACATACAAATTTATATTCTTCAACGCGGAAAAACTGCCGTATTTGACGGAGACGTCTCTCAGCTCCACCGAGAGACCCACGAGGGTCACATGACCAGTGTTTATAAACAAGTAGAAGTGAAAACATATGACGCTTGGAAGAATACTGCTTGCCCTAGGCTCTCTACAATTTATTGTCGCAATGCTTGTGGCAGAACAGCTCTACCCTGGCTACAACCCCTTGCACAACTACATCAGCGACTTGGGGGCCCTCAAGGCGCCGACTGCCCCACTATTTAATACAAGTGTAATACTGCTGGGCGTATTAGGCCTTTTGGCAGTTTTCCTCCTTAGGCGAGAACTAGGCCGCGCAGGCGCTTGGCTTCTTGGACTCGCGTCACTTGGGGCTATTGGCGTTGGATTCTTCCCCGAGGACTATGGCCTCCCCCACTCCATCTCTGCGCTTATTGCGTTTCTCTTCGGCGCACTGGCCGTGATAGTTATCGGCCTCAGACGCGGCGGCATCTTCAAGCCGCTGGGGATCACACTGGGAGCCATTTCGCTTATAGCCCTTGCCCTCTTCACCCCCAGGGTAAGCACTCCGCTGGGCATAGGCGGCATCGAGAGGCTAGTCGCCTACCCAGTACTTTTATTCTTGGTGATATACGGCTTGAGTGGAAAAACGACTGGTAAAAGTAGTAGCGGCAATACCCAGCGGGCATAGACACTTAAGGCTAGTCCTCTTTTTTAACGACGGAGAGGTAGTAGTCCTTACAGAGGCGTTGGCGGCTGGGCTCGCCCGGGCCTACATAGACGTGGTAGCCCACCCCAAGCGGAGGGGGGTCGTGCTGTGCGTGGAGGAGGTGGAGGACAGGAAGCCGGGCTATGCCGCTGTCCAGCTCGTCGAATGTGGAGGCGAGGCCGAGGCTGTGGAAGTGGTAGACTCCCTGTTAAAAGGCGGCGGTCTTGCAAAAGATAAGCCTGGCTGAGGCCGCCCGCCTGACCTCCTCCGGGTTGGCGGACCCCTCTGTGGGCCTTTTAACCGCCTCCTCCGGCGACAACAGCTTCGCGCTTCCCCTCTTTATCTCCTCGGCTAGTTGGAAGTACGCCCTGCGGAAGGGGACCCCGCTTAGCGCAATGGCCTCCGCCGTGTCTGACGACGTGGCGTAGTACCTCTCGGCGTCGAGCCTGGCCTTCTCGCAGTTGAACTCCAGCCCCTCTACGAAGTCCCTCAGCACCTCCACGCCCTCCCCCGCAATTTTGAGGATTGCCCAGAGGTGCCGCGTGGCCTCCTGCAGATCTAAGCTGTAGCCGGCGCCTATTTTCGCCTGTACGGCGTATAGCGCGGTGAGGTGGCCCACGGCCTCCGATATACGCGCCCGGAGGACCTCCAACGTGACTAAGTTCCTCTTGTGAGGCATAATGCTACTGGTCGATACGTGGCTGTCTGGCGCCTTGACGTACCCAATCACTGGGCTATTCCACCGTATAAAGTCGTCTACGTACCGGGACAGCTCCACTAGGAACGACACGACTATGGAGGCGGCGGCTGAGGCAAAGAAGCGGCTCCCAGAGGCGTACAACGCGTTGCCCACCACGTCTTCAAAGCCCAGGGCCTTGGCCAGCCGCCTTCTGTCAATAGGCGTCTTTACCCCGCCAGCGGGCCCCGCGCCAAGGGGAGACCTCTTGAGGAGGGGCTCAACCCCGGCGAGCGCCCTGGAGAACTCTTCCACCAACTCGTCTATGGAGAGGAGGTAGTGGCCGAAGGTAATGGCCTGCGCTGGCTGAAAGTGCGTAAAACTCGGCATGGCGCAGTCGGCGTACTGCAACGCCCTCTTGGCCAACACGCATCGGAGAGCCGCGAGGCCCCTCTTAAGCTCTGCCAACTTCCGCAGAGCGGCTAGCCTAATGGCCGCTGCCACGTGGTCGTTGCGAGATCTGCCAAGCCCAAGCCACCCCCCGGCCTCCTCGCCCACTCTGTCTATCACCCACTTCTCCACGGCCTCGTGTATATCCTCAAAGCCGCCTTTGGCAAGTGCGTCGTAGTCCACCTCGTCGAGCGCCTTGGCGATCCTCTCGGCGGCCTCCCTTGGAACAACGCCAAGTTCGGCCAAGTGCGCCACGTGGGCTTTTAAAATCTTCACCACCTCCTCGGCGATTTCCACGTCGTCAGCCATGCTAGACGTATAGCGCCTGACCAAATCCCCTCCCCCGCCAATCCAAGAACGGTAAAAAGCCATGGATAAGAGTGGGCTATATTTGAACTTCAAGCCTCTCTGTGAGAAGCTCGGTCTTACACCGTGGACAACAGTACGTCACTAGGACGTACCTCTTAGACTGCGCCTTTCTTCCACACTCCACGGGCTTCACGGGTTTTTTGCACGTGGGACAGACCACGGTTTTTTGCCCCATCGCCCCTAGAAAAAGGTAGAATATAAAAAGTCTTGCCAGATATATATGTTATATACCCCTTCTCCGCCTCGCCGTGAGGGAGTGGAGACTCCACATCTCGATGAACCCCCGCGCCTCCTCGTCGGTGGGGTACCACCCCCTGGAGTAGTCGGCGAGCTCCTTGCTGTACCCCCCATGTGGAGACCACCTCCCCACCACTTGTACACTGCCCTTGTAGAGCTTTACCCTTACCTCCCCCGTCACCCACTTCTCCATGGCCCCGGCTGCCGCCTCGAGCGCCTCCCGGAGAGGCTCCACGAAGAGGCCCTGGTACACCAAGTCGGCCCACTGGGGGTCAAGGACGTGGTGTTTAAACCTGAGCTCCCTAGGCGTGAGGACCAGCTTCTCCAAGTCGACGTGGGCGTGGTAGAGCACCACTGCGGCGGGGGCCTCGTACACCTCCCTGCTCTTGAATCCAACCAGACGGTTCTCGATGTGATCTATTCTCCCCACGCCGTGGGCCCCAGCCAGGTGGTTTAGCTCTGCCACCAGCTTGTCCAGCGGCATCTTCTCCCCGTTCACGGCGACGGGGAGCCCCTTCTCAAACTCCAGCGTTAGGTAGGCGGGCTCGTTAGGCGCCTTCTCAGGCGCCACTGTCCACTTGAAGGCGTCCTCTGGCGGCTCCTCGCGCGGGTCGTCCAGCGGCCCTCCCTCGATGGAGCGAGACCAGAGGTTGTCATCTATGCTGTACTTCTTGTGCTCCTCGCCTATGGGCAAGCCGTGGCGTCTGGCGTACTCCACCTCCTCGGCCCTAGTCATGCCCCAAATCCTCGCCGGCGCAACGATCTTCAAGTCAGGCGCCAACGCCTTTACTGTCACGTCGAAGCGCACTTGGTCGTTGCCCTTGCTTGTAGAGCCGTGGGCCACGGCGTCAGCCCCCACCCTTCTTGCTACCTCGACCACCTTCTCGGCTATAAGCGGCCTAGCCAGCGCCGTGCCCAGCGGGTACTGCCCCTCATACATGCCGTTCATCAAAATGGCCCTCGATATATACTGCTCGGCGAACTCCCTCTTCGCGTCTACATAGAAATGTTGCACCGCCCCAGCCTTGTACGCCCTCTGCTCAACCTCGGCGAAGTCCTCCTCTTGTCCAACGTCGACGGTCACAGTGTAGACCTCTGCGCCGAACTTCTCCGAAAGCCACTTAATTGCTACAGTGGTGTCGAGGCCGCCCGAGTACGCGAGGACTATCTTACTCGCCCCGACTTACTCGCCATAGTCCTCCACGTCGCCCTTAAACTCTTCCAGCTTCACAGAACCTCCCTTTATGCGGGCTATATACCGCGCCCCACATGTTGGACAACTCACAATTTCCCCGTCCATCACGTCGTCTGGAAGCTCGAACTCTGTTCCACAGACCTGGCACGTTACCACCAGCTTTTGCTTTGCCATGTACTTCCAATTCTAACTCATTAATAAACTTAACTCGCTCTTATACTCTTTATAAATATATATATCAAACTATATGTTCCTAGAAATGTGAGTTCCAGCACCTCCGAGGGCCGCGTCAATCGGCGAGTCGGCCAAGCCGTTGGAAATAACCACCTCCACACCCCTCCTCGCCGCCTCCGCCGCCATGAGGAGCTTGCGCTTCATGCCGCCCCTAACCTCCTCGCTCTTCGCCAGCTCCTCCGCCTCCTCGGGCGTGAGCCTCGGCACCACCCTCCCCCCCAGGATGAGGCCGTCCACATCGCTGAGGATCACCAGCCTGCCCGCACCCGCCCTAGCCGCCACCTCGAAGGCCAGCTGATCTCCATCTACGTTGAGGAGCTCCCCCTTCTCAGACACGGCAATGGGGGCGAGGACTTTGAGAGGCGGCGGGGCCAGCGCTTTCACATTAACGTCAACGATTTTGCCCACGTACCCCCCGTCCACTACCCTCTGCCTCCCCCTCTCGTCCACCACGAGGACTTTCTCCTTCCTTCTCGCCCTAACAACTCCGCCGTCTGCCCCCGTGAGGCCCACGGCCTCCACGCCTCTTGCAAACAGCGAGGCCACCAGCTGTTTGTTGATCCAAGACATGGCCATGACGAAGACCTTCAAAGTCTCGAGGTCCGTGTAGCGGCTGACCACGCCGCCGGGGTGTGTGAGAAACTTAGGCTCAATCCCCATCCTCTTGAGGAGCTCGTTGACTAGGCACCCGCCTCCGTGCACCACCACAGCCTCGCCTGCGTACTTTGGGAGATTCTCCACCACCTTGCTCAGGTCTTTGCAGATGACAGAGCCGCCTACCTTGACGACGATCATATGGGCGCCACTGGGATATGTCTAAGGCCCTCGTCCTCTGGGAACCCCATGGCTATGTTGAAGGCTTGTACAGCCTGCCCAGCCGCCCCTCTCACTAAGTTGTCAATGGCGGCGAAGGTCACCACCCTCTTCATTCTCGCGTCTAGCTCAAAGCCCAGGTCCACCAAGTTGGAGCCGAGGACGTATTTGACGTTGGGGTAGCGCGAGATGCCGAGGCGGTCTTTCACAATACGTATGAACTTGGAGTCGCCGAAGAGGGCCCTGTAGTACTTCCACAAGTCGGCCTCGGTGGGCATCTTTTCCACAAAGACGTGGCCCGTGGTGAATATCCCTCTCACGATGTCCACGGCGTGGGGTGTAAACGCCACTTTGACCTCCTTGCCCGCGAGGCGGCTTAGCTCCTGCTCTATCTCGGCTATGTGGCGGTGGTGGACAGGCTCGTAGGGCCTAACCACGTAGGTCCTAAAGCTGTGTAAGTCGACCACCGACCCCTCGGCGCCTGCGCCGCTCGACCCTATCTTGGCGTCTACCACTGGCGGCGCACTTATGAGGCCGAACTTGGCAAGCGGCGCCAACATGAGGATCGAAGCCGTGGCCATGCAGCCGGGCACCGCCACCAGCCTCGCCCCCACCAGCTCCTCGCGGTGTAGCTCCGGCTGGCCGTACACCGCCTTTGCCAAGAGGTCTGGGTAGGGATGCGGCTGGGGCCACTTGTACCACTCCACGTAGGCGTTTGGGTCCTTCAGCCGGAAGTCTGCGCTCAGGTCGAAGACTGCCACGCCCGACTCGTAGAGCTGTGGGACCCATTTCACAGACTCCCCGTGGGGTAGCGCGAGGAACACCACGTCGGCCTTAAGCGCGGCGTCTATCGTGGGCTCCACGAACTTCAGCTGAGTAAAGCCCCGCAGATTTGGGTGAACCCGGTAGACGTACTCCCCCTTAAACTTCCGCGAGGTGGCGCACACCACCTCCACGCCGCTGTGTTGGAGCAGAATCCTGAGAAGCTCGCCGCCTGTGAAGCCGGAGGCCCCCACTATACACACCCGCTTCATACCAGCTCAGCCACCAGCGCGGCCTCCCCCTTGTCGAGGGGAGGTATGGGGTCCACGTCTAACACATATACCTCTCTGCCGTATTCGCCCAAGGTGATCTTGGCGTAGAGCAGGCCCAGGTGCTTAAGCACCTCTTTAGCGACGCCTTCCCCCGCCTTGGCCGTGGCGAACACCGTGTACGTCCTCTGCGGCTTGGGCACCACCACGCTTACCCGGGCAAGGGGGTTGCGCATGTAGAGGCGGTGTTCTAACACGCTCTTCGCACCCTCCACGCTTGTCACAACTCCATCTATGTCGAGACGCCAGGCGGTCATGAGGAGCCACGGCTTTTCCACCTCCACCTTCTCCACGGCGAAGTCGCTTGACACCACGGCGTGGGGAGGGCCAAACTTGGGGAGCCAGCTGAGTCTGTTCAACGCCGAGGCGATGGCCGCAGGCGGGTTTATGCTCCTCTCAGCGAGTTCGCCGTATGCCACAGCGGTGTAGGGGTTCCTCATTCTGAGAAGGGCTGTCCCGCGTATTCCGTAGATGGGCCTCTCCGTGACGTTTATAACAGTGGCCGCCAGACCTCTGGTGGACAACGCGTCAGCTATATATTTCTCAGAGACTGTGGGGCTGTCAGTGAGAATGTAAATCGCCCCACTTTCCCCTCTGGCCCCAGATCCATGCACCCCCACTCGACCCCCTATAAAAACTTTTTTCTTCGAAAGGGTTATATATAGGGGCTTTTGGTGAGGCTATGGAAAACGTTTCGGGGACAGTGTATACCTCCGGTGTATAAACTGCGGAGAGAGGTACGCCCCAAGCTTTAGGCTGTATAAGTGCCCAAAGTGCGGCGGTCTGTTGGAGGTTGTAGTTGGCGAGAAGTACTGGGCCCCCAAGGGGCGCGGCGTGTGGAGATATGCGTCTATGCTCCCTGTGAAAAACGGCGTGACGATGGGGGAGGGCCAGACCCCCCTAGTTCCCTCCACGCTTAAGCCAAACCTCTACGTGAAATACGACGGGGCCAACCCCACCGGCAGCTTTAAAGACAGGGGCATGGCGCTGGGCGTCACTGTTGCCAAACTGAGCGGGGCAAACAAGGTGGTAGTCGCCTCCACTGGCAACACCGCCGCGTCGGCCGCGGCCTACGCCGCGAGGGCGGGGCTGAAGTGCTACGTAGTGCTCCCAAGGGGCAACGTGGCCCGCGGAAAGCTGATGCAAGCCGCACTCCACGGGGCCGAGCTAGTGATGTTAAACGGCCTCTTTGACAAGGCGCTTGAATATGTGGTAAACTACGGGACGAAGTACGCCTACCCTCTCAACAGCTTTAACCCGTGGCGCCTCGAGGGGCAGAAGACCACGGCCTTTGAAATATATGAAGAGGTGGGGTGCCCCGACTACGTGGTCGTGCCCGTGGGGAACGCGGGCAACATCTCCGCCATTTGGAAGGGGTTTAAGGAGCTGTGGGAGCTGGGCTTGTGCAAGAAGTTGCCCAAGATGGTTGGCGTGCAGGCGGAGGGCGCGGCCCCTATTGCGAATGCGTGGGCCATGGGGAAGAGGGCCCCCATATTCCTCGACGAGCCTCACACCGTGGCCACCGCCATTAAGATAGGAAAACCTATAAATTGGCCAAAGGCAGTGGCTGCCGTGGAGGAGTCAGGCGGGTTCTTCGTGACAGTGTCCGACGAAGAGATCCTCAGAGCGCAGAGGCTTTTGGCGTCTAGAGACGGCTTGGGGGCAGAGCCCGCCGGCGCGGCATCTGTGGCAGCGGCCCTAAAACTCGACTTAAGCGGCACCGTTGTAGCGGTTGTTACGGGGCACGCGCTTAAGGACCCCGACGTGGTCGAAATCTCGGCCAGAGAGGTTAGAAACGCCGACGAGCTTGTGGAGCTGTTGGAGAAATGAGGGCGCCGTCCACAAGCGCAAACCTCGGCGCAGGCTTCGACGTCGTGGCCGTGGCGCACGACGCCTACTTCGCCGAGGCGTACGTGGCCGTGGAGCATGGCTGCGGCGTGGCTGTAAAATTCAAGGGATACGACCCGGGGGAGAACAACACCGTGTCACTGGCCTTCCGCCACCTCTTCGACATGCTCGGCATCTGTAGACAGGTGGAGGTGGTGGTGGACAACCGCATCCCCCTGGCCAGGGGGCTGGGCAGCAGCGGGGCCTCCGCAGTGGCCGCCCTCGCCGCGTTCATCCGCGAGGCGGGGCTGAAGGCGGAGCCCAAGCTGGTGGTAGAGGCGGCGGGCCTTGGGGAGGTGGCGGCCGCCGGGTCGCCCCACTTTGATAACGTTGCCGGGGCCGCCCTCGGCGGGGCGGTGGTGGTGGTGTCCACGTCGCCGCTGGAGGTGGTGAAGTTCAGCCCCAAGCTCCTCTTCGTAGTGGGGGTGCCAGACGTCCCGCCGATTCCAGAGAAGACTAGGCTCATGAGGAGCGTCCTACCCAGGGAGGTGCCCTTCAAGACCTATGTTGCCCAGTTGGCCAGAGTCTCAGCCCTAGTGGCCGGCTTCGCCACCTCTAACCCGCGGCTTGTGGCACTGGGCATGTCAGACGACGTGGTTGAGCCGGCGAGGGCGCCCTATGTGCACGGGTACGCCCGAGCCAGGCGGTACGCCTTCGAGGCCGGGGCTCTGGGCTTTGCAATATCCGGCGCTGGGCCCTCCGTGGTGGCGCTGGTAGACGACAAGCACAGCGACGCTGTAAGGGCGGCGCTCGCCAGGGCCTATGCGGAAGAGGGGCTTAGGGCCGAGGTAAAAGTGGCACAGGTGGCAGAGGGGGCGCTGGGGGTATGAGGCCGGTGGTAAAGATAGGGGGCTCCCTTCTCCGCTCCGCCGACGACTTCATAAGGGCGGCCAAGTTCCTGGCTAGCTACGGGAGGCCCCCCATAGCGGTTGTGTCGGCGGTTAAGGGCGTTACAGACATGTTGCTAGAGCTCTACAAGACTAGGAGTTACTTAATGTTCGAAGAGGTGGCCCATAGGCACATCTCCATCGCCAGGGCCCTGGGCGTGGAGGACGAGGTGGCGCCGCTTTTGAGGGAGCTTGAGGCCGCCCTCCAAATGCCGAAGGAGCCCTGGGCCGTGGACTACTTCGCCTCATTCGGCGAGAGGCTTTCAGCCACCATACTGGCAAGTGTCGCGAGGCGAATGGGCATCGCGGCCAAGTTGTACATAGCGCCTATAGTCACCGACAGCTCCTTTGGAAACGCCACCCCCATCCGCTTGGACTACGCCGACGAGCTTAGGGAGGGGGACGTCTTGGCGGTGGTGACTGGGTTTATCGGCCGAGACAGAGAGGGCAGATTTACGACGGTGGGGCGCGGGGGGAGCGACTACACAGCCACCTACATAGGCAAGGAGATAGGGGCCAGAAAGGTCTCCCTAATCACAGACGCCCCAGGGGTCATGACGGCGGACCCGCGAGAGGTTGAGGAGGCGGAGGTCCTCCCCCTCATGTCTATCTACGAGGCAGTGGCCGCGGCGCAGGCTGGCGCGAAGAACTTCCACCCGCGCACCTTCCAGCCGATCCTAGAGGCGGGGAACATGGCAGTAGAGGTGAGGAGCTACCACAGCCGGGGCACCCTAATAGGCCACATATACCCCCCGCCACCCTACAAGGTTGTTACGAGGTGCGGACAGGGGAGTTGTGTGGTGGGCCTAGCCGCGGAGGAGTTGACCAAGCTAGGCGGTGTCTCCCTAGGGCGTTACACGTGCCGCCTCGACATTCCGCCGAGGCAGGCCCACGAGCTTTTGGTAAAGCCGTATATAAAGTATATAAAGTAGTAGGAGAGGCAACTATATGGACCGCCTTAAGGTATATATCGTAGGCGCCACGGGGCTCGTGGGCCAGCGCTACGTCCAACTGCTGGCGGACCATCCCTGGTTCGAGGTAGTGGGCCTCGCGGCCTCTGAGAAAAGCGCAGGCAAGAAACTGGCGGAGGCTGGGTGGGTGCTGGACGAGACGCCGCCCCCCTCCCTCGCCGATATGAAGATTGAAAAGCTGGACGTGGACAAGGTGCCCAAGGTGGACTTCGTCTTCTCGGCGCTTCCCAGCGAAGTGGCGGCGAAGGTGGAGCCCGCCCTCGCCGCGCGGGGCCACGTGGTGCTCTCCAACTCGAGCAACATGAGAATGGACCCAGACGTCCCCCTAATAGTGCCTGAGATAAACCCCGAAGACCTCAAGCTAGTGGAGGAGCAGAGGAGGACGCGGGGGTGGAGCGGGGCAGTGGTGAAGAAGCCCAACTGCACCACCACAATACTCAACCTCCCGCTCAAGCCCATTTTAGACGAGTGGGGGATAAGGGCAGTGCACGTGGTGACTATGCAAGCCCTCTCCGGCGCGGGGTACGCCGGCGTTCCCTCTGTGGCCATCTTGGACAACATCATACCCCACATAAAGGGCGAAGAGGAAAAGGTGGTGGCAGAGACGCGGAAGATCTTGAAGAAGGGCTTCGAGATATACGCCACCACGACCCGCGTCCCAGTATTGGACGGCCATACGGAGGTCGTCTACGTTGACACTGAGAGGGACTTCGACGAGGCCGCGGTGGCCGAGGCGTTGGCCAAGTTCAAGGGACTTCCCCAGGAGCTCGGCTTGCCCACGGCCCCCCAGAGGCCCATAGTGGTTAGGAGCCAGATAGACAGGCCCCAGCCCAGGCTGGACAGGTGGGAGGGACGTGGGATGTCCGTGGTGGTGGGGAGGGTGAGGAGGCTGGTCCCCAGGAAGCTGGCCTTCGTAGTCCTGGGCCACAACACCGTGAGAGGCGCCGCCGGCAACTCTGTCCTGACCGCCGAGCTGATGGCGAAGCTGGGGGTTAGATGATACTCCTCTTCGGCTTCGGCGGGGTGGGCAGGACGCTGGCCCAGCAGATATACCAGAGGACGAGGCTCAGGATAGTTGCTGTGTTTGACTCAAGCGGCGGAGTCTACAAACGCGACGGCTTTACAAGAGAGGAGGTGGAGAAGCTCGTGTCCCTCCCCCGTGGGTCCCTCGTCAAGGCCCCCGTGGGCGAGAAGGTGGACATAGACCACGCACTAGACGAGGCAGAGATTGTCGTGGATGTGAGCCCCCCAAACTACGAGACGGGAGAGCCGGCCTACACGCTCTACAAAAAGGCGCTGCGAAAGGGGAAGGCGGTGGTCACGGCAAATAAGGCCCCACTCGCCCTCCACTTCGACGAACTCAGAGACGGGGTCTACTACAAGGCCACGGTAATGGCGGGGACTCCCCTCGTCGATCTTCTAAAGGGCCTTGAACCGCAACGGGTGGAGAGCTTCATGGGCATACTAAACGGGAGCACTAACTACATTTTAACGCGCGTCTATAAAGACGGCGTGTCCTTCGAAGCTGCTTTAGAAGAGGCGCGGACTAAGGGCATACTTGAGCCAGACCCCAGGCTAGACCTCGAGGGGGTGGACGCCGCGGCAAAGCTGGTAATCGTTGCGAACACCCTCGGAGTCTCTCTCAAGCTGGGCCAAGTGGCCCGCGAGCCCCTAACCCCGATGGGGCCAGTGACAAAATACGTAGCATACCTCGACGTTGGTGCACAGAGGGGAGAGGTAAAGCCTGTGAGACTAGACCCAGCCCACCCACTGGCAAACGTGGACTATACACTAAACGCGGCGTATATAAAGACCGAGGTCAACGACATCTACCTAGTGGGTAAAGGAGCTGGACGACTAGAAACAAGCCTAGCACTGCTTAACGACATACTAAGCTTCTATAAGACCCTAAGGGGCAAGTGAAGCCATTCGGTAAATTTATCGGTTAGTCGAAACTCGTCTACTGTGTATACACATTGTATAGGAAATAGAATAAGTATATATTGTAAATTCTAGAATTATATCAAAAATAGTTTGATTATGCGTTAGTTGCCTCTTTCGATATATTTTAGTTATTTTGTCATGTGTAAAATTCGCTCACTTAATTAATTCAAAATTACATTCAATTACAGAAATGTTTTAAAATATAAAAGGTGGCAAATACGCATGCAAACCATCCAAAAAGAGACCGAACTGCCATTCGATGAGTATATAATGAATGACAAGTGGCGGGGGAGGTCTATAGATGTAAAGAGCTATTGGCAATTTCACGCTAAATCGCTTGAGAACTTTGAAGAGTTTTGGGCGTCAGTGGCTAAGGAGCTTGAGTGGTTTAAGCCGTGGGATAAGGTGCTGGATGCGTCTAACCCGCCATTCTACAAGTGGTTTGTTGGAGGCCGGCTTAACTTGTCCTACCTTGCGGTAGATAGGCACGTGAAGACGTGGCGTAAGAATAAGCTGGCCATTGAGTGGGAGGGAGAGCCGGTTGACGACGCAGGGTACCCCACCGATAGGCGGAAGTTGACATACTACGACCTATTCCGCGAGGTAAACCGCGTCGCATGTATGCTAAAGTGCAACTTTGGAATTAAGAAGGGGGACAGAATTACCCTCTACCTCCCCATGATCCCAGAGTTGCCTATAACAATGCTAGCCGCTTGGAGGATAGGGGCTATTACAAACGTGGTATTTTCCGGCTTCTCGGCGGATGCGCTTGCCGAGCGCATCAACGACTCGCAGTCTAGGATTGTGATAACTGCGGACGGGTTCTGGCGGAGGGGAAAAGTGGTGAGGCTAAAGGAGGTGGTGGACCAGGCCCTGGAGAAGGCCAGCGGCGTGGAACACGTGATTGTGTACCCAAGACTGGGGCTAAAGGACACGCCTATGACAGAGGGGAGAGACTATCTGTGGACCAAGGTTATGCAAGGCATAAAGCCAAACGTGTACATTGAGCCAGAGCCCGTTGAGAGCGAGCACCCATCCTTCATCTTGTACACCTCTGGCACCACGGGCAAGCCCAAGGGAATTGTGCACGACACTGGCGGGTGGGCCGTCCACGTATATGCCACAATGAAGTGGGTGTTCGACATACGCGACGACGATGTGTACTGGTGCACCGCAGACATTGGGTGGGTGACGGGCCACTCCTACGTCGTGCTTGGCCCGCTCATGATGGGCGCCACGGAGGTCATCTACGAAGGCGCGCCTGACTATCCACAGCCAGACCGCTGGTGGTCTATCATAGAGCGCTACGGCGTCACAATCTTCTACACCTCGCCCACGGCCATTAGAATGTTCATGCGCTACGGCGAAGAGTGGCCCAGAAGGCACGACCTCTCCACTCTCCGCATTATACACTCGGTGGGAGAGCCCATAAATCCTGAGGCCTGGCGCTGGGCCTACCGTGTCTTAGGCGGAGAGAAAGTGGCCTTCGGCTCCACTTGGTGGATGACTGAGACCGGCGGCATTGTGATAAGCCACGTCCCAGGGCTATACCTAGTCCCCATGAAGCCTGGCACAAACGGCCCGCCGTTGCCGGGCTTTGAGGTAGACGTCGTAGACGACTCGGGGAAGCCTGCCCCGCCGGGCGTAAAGGGGTACTTAGTCATCAAGAGGCCGTGGCCTGGGATGCTCCACGGGATTTGGGGAGACCCCGAGCGTTACATTAAGACCTACTGGTCGAGGTTCCCGGGGATGTTCTACGCCGGCGACTACGCAATTAAGGACCAGGACGGCTACATATGGGTGCTGGGCCGCGCAGACGAGGTAATCAAAGTGGCTGGCCACCGGTTGGGCACATACGAGCTGGAGTCCACATTAGTGGGCCACAGGGCGGTGGCTGAGGCGGCCGTGGTGGGCGTGCCTGACCCAGTGAAAGGCGAGGTGCCCATAGCCTTCGTGGTACTAAAACAAGGGGTCACCCCGTCTGAGGAACTGCGTAAGGAGCTTAGAGAGCACGTGAGAAAGACCATTGGCCCCATAGCGGAGCCGGCCCAGATCTTCTTTGTCACTAAGTTGCCCAAGACTAGGTCTGGGAAGATAATGCGCCGCTTGCTCAAGGCCGTGGCCACGGGGGCGCCGCTCGGCGACGTGACCACGCTCGAGGACGAGACCTCAGTGGAAGAGGCTAGGAAGGCTTACGAAGAGCTGAGGAAAGAAGTTGGCTAGAGCTTTTTCTCCTTCGGCTTAACTCCAAGCTTTTTCAACTTTATATAGACTAACGCTGTGTGTATGGCATCTAGCAATGCGTCGTGGAATATGAAATTTGTAATTTCAACTCCCAGTTCTCTCGCTATACGCTCTAGGCTCAGCCCCTTTTGTATTTCCACGTCTAGCCAGCTCCGCGCAGATTTATAACGTATATACATCTCCGCCACATCTATATACTTGACATTTTTAAGGCGTTTTCCAAAGACTCTTTTCAAGAAGTTTACGTCGATGGTTGTGTAGACTAGGAGGGTTTTCCCCTCTACGTTTCTATACAGCACTTCCAGCGCCTCTCCTTCGTCGACTCCATATCCCCCCACTATGCCGTGTATCTTTGCTGAGGGCCCAACCTCCTTCTGTTTAACAACGACGTAGAGGGCTTCCCTCACTTTCACAATGTCCTCCTCCACGGGGACTAGCGCAAATGATACTAGACGCATCTGCTTTGGATCTAGGCTGGTGTACTCTGCGTCAAAGGCTATCACGGCGGGATCCGCTCAAGGTAGTTGTGCAATTTTTTCACATGGAGCAACGCCGTTTTTACCAGAGACTGATTTGGCACTTCCTCTGCCGCCACCTCGCCTTTGCCCATGGCCTTTGCCCATATTGACAGGCGGAGTAAAACCTCGTAAGCCGCCTCCAACTCCTCCAACATGTCGGAGGGAACCGCGCCTATCTGAGCCAGCTCTCTTAGTCTCTCTAGGGTTGAGTAGCCCTTTACGCAGTGGATTAGGGAAAGCGCCTTTATGGGCAGGGTAAGAGAGGCGAGGGCCTGCTCTTTTGGCTTAAAACGTTTTTCAAGTCTATCAAAGGCTCCAAGCGGCGGCTTATACCGCAACGCCGAGCTTAACATCCTGTGCTTATTGTACCGGCCCCACTCACAGGCGCGAGCCCTCACGGCGTCTACAATGGATTTGTCGCCATAGACGGCACGTCCATCGAAGAGGAGGAGGGCCATAATCACGTCTTTGTCGCCTGCCTCCTCAACGGCTTTGCCCACTTTTGACGGGTGTATCACGAGTCTGTCCATGGTATAGCCCTCTCTACACGGCGGAAAGCCCGCCGCGAGCAGTTTTTCAACAATGGCCTTCCCCGCCTTGGCGAAGTACTCATCTTCGCAACTGGCCACGAGGTAGTTGTCCATGTCTGTAACCACAAACTGCTCGTAGACACCCTGCGACCCAGAGACGGCGATGGCGAAAGGACATGGCGGAGGTCCAAGCTCTGCCAGCACGGCCTCCGCCACTTTCTTCATTAACAAGTCGTTTATCTCTGTGACAAGCCTAGTGAGGTGGACAGGGCTTGGAGCACCCGGCTCAAAAATCTCCAGCCCCCTCCTCCTAGCCCAAAACTCCACCTCCTCTCTAACCCTCTTGAGGTCGGAAATTGCCCATAGCTTTCTAAGGTCTTTGAGGTAGTGTATGGGCAGAGGCAAGAGCCTATACGCGACATCTCTAGTGGTGACTACGCCGACTAAGTTGCCCGCCGCGTCCACCACCACCAAGTGCTTTATGTTATTAACCGCCATTTTGACAAGGGCGTCTATGCACCTCTCCCCCTTCTCTGACACTATGAGAGACCTCGTGGCCACCTCCCCTATGGGCAATGTGAGGTCTACGCCGTTTGCTACAACTTTCTTCACGTCGCTGTCGGTGAAAATCCCCACCGGCCTTCCCTTTTCGACAACTACCACCGACGAGACGCCGCTTTCCCACATTAGGCGAATTGCGTCTATTGTCCGCATGTCGGCTGGCGCTGTCACTGGTTGCCGGGAGATTATGTCTCCAAGCGCACAGTCCGTCGCCACGGCGGCGGACTCTCTGCCTGCACACTCATCTACGACGAGTATGCTTTCTTCAACCGCCCTCACCGGCCCGCTGGCGTTGAGATATTCCCCAGACTCGTAATGACGTCCCCCGTATTCCACAAGTCCGCGGTAGACGTACACTCTCCCCACGACTATGCGCCCCTCCCCGTGGTAGAGGTATACGATGGAGAGACACCGTCTAGCCGCCTCAAGAAATGAGGTAAAACGCCGAATAAGGTCTAGGAGGTCTACTTTAACGGCCTCGGCGGCCATACCACCGGCGCATTGGGCTTAAACAATGAGACGAGGACCATGTCCACGCCCCTCTTCGAGATCTGTAGCAGTACAGACATCTTCCGCCCTTCAACTTCGTCGTAGCAAAACACCTTCCGCCCGCCGAAAATCCCGCGCTCTTCGTCAAAGCACATGAGCCCATTTGGCACAGGCGCCCCCTTATACCACGCAATTATGTGGTACGCATATTTATCCTCGCTGAACCTGTACTTTTTCGCTTTTCCAAATTTCTCATCGAGGTACTTCACCATCAGCTCCACCTCCTCTTGCACGTACTAATTATCTAGCCGTGCTTTAAATGCATTATCTTTAATTATATATAATTAAAATTTTTATAGGTTGTTCCATATAATTATCTATAATTACAGAAATGTTTATAAAGAGACTTTTCCCCGCTTTACCCATGGCCGCGCTTGAAAAAGAAGTGGAAATTCCAGAGGAGGTAAAGCGGTGGTATTGGAGAAGGCTCTTGTCGTTAACGATGGGCACGTTTGTGGCGTGGTTTATAGTTGCAATTGTGCTTCCCGTCTCAGCCCCTGCGTTTAAAGGCGTAGTGATTGGGAGTTTGCCTCCTCTCCACTGGTATATCCCCGCCTTCATCTCTATAGTGCTGGGCATTGTGATAATATTCGTCTACGCGTACTTGGCGACTAGATTAGACGAAGAGCTTAGGAGGAGGGTGGGGGTATGATGTCTCTTTCACACCCAGTGGTGGCCACCGGCATTGCGATAGTCGTTTGGATTATTGCCTCAGTTGTGTCAGCTGTGGCGGCTGGGCCCTACATAGCGTCGCTGGTACTGGTGGTAGGCTCTATATTCATATACCTGGTGCTGGCCCTTACTCTGAGGTCTGCGTCTGCTGAGGCGTTCTACGTGGCTGAGAGGAGGATACCTGCGCTTGTGAATGGGGCGGCGACTGCGGCCGACTGGATGAGCGCGGCAAGCTTTCTCTCCATGGCTGGCGCCATTGCCTTATCTGGCTACGACGCGCTTCCGTTTATAATTGGGTGGACTTTGGGCTACACTGTGATGGCCTTTGCAGTTGCGCCCTTTGTGAGGAAGTCGGGCACATACACGGTTCCCGAGCTTATAGAGGCGAGAGCCGGTGGGTGGGGCATTGCGAGGCTTGTTGCCGTAATTATGGTATTCATAGTGTCGCTCACTTATTTAACTGCGCAGCTCGTGGGAGTTGGCGTAGTTTTCTCGAGGTTCTTAGGCATAGCGGCTACAATTGCCGTGTTTGTCGGCGTATTTGGCTCAATAGCGTATGCGTGGACTAGCGGCTGGCGTAGCATAACCTGGGTACAGTTCCTCCAGTATTGGGTGCTAATATCAATGTACTGGTTGCCTGTGATCATAGCCGCATATGCGCTGGGGCTGTTAAAGCCGCTACCCCACTTCGCCTATGGCGAATTGATAAGCGAAATAGAGGCGAGGGAGAGGCAGTTTGGTCTTACCCCGTGGACTGAGCCCTTTGCTAGGCCTTTCGGCGGGGGCACCGGGCCGCTTAACTGGATTCTAGCGGCCTTGACGCTGATGCTTGGGACAATGGGCCTGCCTCACATACTAGTTAGGTTTTACACGGTGAAAGACGTCAAGGCGGCGCGATTCAGCGTGGGCTGGGCGCTCTTGTTCATAGGGCTCTTATACGTAACGGCGTCTGTGTACGCGGCCATTGCCAGGTACAGCTTTAGCAATCTCTGGGGCAAGCCGATTCAAGAGGTGTTAAATACGCCGTGGGTGCAGAAGTGGTTGCCCACGGGCCTAATCACGATAAAGGATGCCAATAACGACGGGATACTTCAGCCGGGGGAGTTGAGGTTCCACGGCGACATAGTCGTGGTGGGCATGCCCGACATGTTCGGCATGGCGTGGTTCATAGCCCCGCTTGTGGCTGTCGGCGGCTTGGCGGCGGCCTTAAGCACTGCCGACGGCTTGCTCTTGGCCATGACCACGGCTCTGACGCGCGACGTGTATAAGCGTTTTATAAACCCGCGCGTCACAGAGACTGGCGAGGTCGCGTTCGCCAGAATACTGCTCTTCGTCTTGGCGTTTATCGCAGGGCTGTTAGGCTACCAAGCCCTCAGCGACCCCACGTTTAATACCTACGTCGCACTGCTGGTGGGCTGGGCCTTCGTCTTTGCCGCCAGCACCTTTACCCCCGCCATAATACTCGGCATATTCTGGAAGAGGCTAAACCGCTACGGCATTGTGGCTGGCATGATAGCGGGCATGGCGGTGGCGCTCCCCTACGTCTTAGCCGTCGGCGTCTTCAATGTTCCACCCCTTGTAATCGCTGGCCAGAAGATAGGTACAATCGCGTGGGGCGTCGTTGGATTCTTCACAAACCTAGTGGTGTCAATAGTAGTATCGCTACTTACGCGGCCGGAGGGCAAAGAAGTGGAGAACTTCGTGGACAAGATGAGGCTGCCCGAGCTAAGGAGGTAAAATTCCCCTTTTTCCTTTTACATCTCTTATTACTATAGCCCCAGCGTGGCTTATTTGAAAAAGGCGTGTGTCAACGCCCTCCCTGTGTAGGCAGTGGCGCGCCTCCTCGGCTACGTCGGCATCAACGAGAATTAGCAAAACGCCTTTCTTTGCGTAGTAGCCCTCCACCCACCTCTTGCATTGCAAAACCCGCTCCTCTATTTCCCTTGTCAAAAATCCGGCGGTTCTAGAAAATTCGGCGCTTAGCTCTAAAAACGCCTCGTAGGTTGGGGACTCTAAAAACTTCTCCACTAGCCTGGCACAGGCGTCGCTCAACACCTCTCTTAGGCGTATCAACATGTGGCTAGTCTCCTCTGTCCCAAAGGTGTGTGCAAGCACCACAACTCCCCTGGGGTGTGGCACCTTGTCCACCACTCCCACCCCCGGCGCGCCTGGCCTAACTCTCACCTCTATGCCGCCCCCGTAGAACTCGGCAATTACGTCGCCAAGGCCACTCCTCATCTCTACCTCAACTACGTGGGCTACCTGCGCCGCCTCTAGGAGGGGCCGGCCTGCCAACGCAGATGCTCCAAGCGCAGCGCCGAGGGTGTACGCGGCGCTGAGACCGTAGCCGGCGCCGAGTGGCACAGGCGCTGAGACGCGGACGCTGGCTGACAGCCCAAGCCTCTTTAACACAGCCGAGATGTGCGGTATGGGGCCCCGCCCACCGCTACCAGTCTCCACCTCTACCACGACGCCAGGCTTGAGCAACACACCCACTCCTATGGAGCCAGTGGTCAGGGGGTTGTCCGTGTAGACGGGGAGCCACATCGCCGTCACGTGGAGGGGAACGAGGACTTTTACACGGCGCCACATGCCGCCTCCGCGGCCTTCACAAGGGCCCACAGGGCCTTGTTCACGGGCGCCTCTACGCCGTGTCTCTCCCCCAGCATCACGACGGCCCCGTTGATGTAGTCCACTTCGATCCGCCTACACTGGGACAAGTCTTGCAACATCGAGGAGACGTTGTCTCTAGTGGCTTCCGCCACCTTCATCGCCTCTTCCACGGGGTCGGCCGGCAGGCGCACTCCCACGGCCTCTGCCACTCTGCCCGCCTCCCGAGCCGCCTCGGCGGCCAGCGACTTGGCATACGGGTTCTCTACCACGACTCCGTTCTTGGCCCTTAGGAGGGCTGTGATGGGGTTTATGGCCGCGTTTATCGCCAGCTTCAGCCACCTCACAGGTTCTATGTCCTCCACCACCCTGACCCTGGCCCCGCCGGCCCTCAAAGCGTCGGCCACCTCGCCGGCCTCCCTCGGGAGCACGATCTCCCCCACGCCCCTGACCTCTGCCACGCCTTCAACCCTTGCCACTCCGTAGGTCACCACTGCGCTGAAGCACACGCCAAGCCTCTCCTTGATTAGTTCCAGGCCCCCAATCCCGTTTTGAAAGACGACGGGTACACCCCGTATCTTGTCCACCACCGCCTCTGTGTCGTAGGCCTTGACGGCTACGAAGGTGTAGTCCACTGGGGGCAACTCGTCTCCCACGGCCACTTGTAGGACGTGCGTCTCCCCGCCCCACTTTAGCACATAGCGCTCTCTCCTACTCCTCGTTACCACGTGGGGCACATAGCCGGCTCTGTTGAGGAAGTACGCCAATAGAGAGCCGACGGCGCCTAGCCCAATAATGCCGAATTTCACAGCGCCACCCCCCTCTCAGCCAGCTCCACCAGCCGCTGGGAGATGCGCCTGAGGACCCTCCGCAGATTTTCGTCGTTGTTAAAGCGTTTCACAATGGCCTCCAGCTCCTCTCTGGGCAACGCCTTGAGCTCCTCGGCCAACTTCACCATGTTTGGGACAGCCCTCACCACGTTGTCCACGATAGTTATAGAAGCGGCCCGCGCAGTGCGGGACAGTGGGTTGAGGTCCACGGCTATTACGAACTTGCCCATCTTCCTCAGCGCCTCTGTCCTATCGCCGTCTTCAAGGGGGACGAAGACCACGTCGGCCACGTAGATCCCCCTGCACGAGACCCTCCTCCTCTCGCTGAACAGCTCGGGGATGGTGCACGAGGCGTCGTCCCCTACCCCAAGCACCTCCTCGGCCCCGTGCCGCCTCAACACCTCAGCGATGAGCTCCTCCCTCTCCCTCGTCCGGTAGAAGAGGTTTACCTCAACGGCGGCGCCGGTGGCCCTAGCCAGCTGCACCACGCCCTCTGGCACAAGCGCAGCCACGTTGCCGTTGACCGATATAACCGGCCTCTTCGCCGTCAGCAGTGCCGCCACCGCCACCCTCTCCGCCTCCCACGCCTCCTCCACAGTGGCCTCGCCCAGGAGGTAGTCGAAGCACTCACCCCTCCCGTGCGCAATTAGGCCCTGAGGCACTACGTACCCCTCCCTAAACCCCTCTACAAGCCTCTCCCGCACGAGGAGAGACTCCCTCCTCGGGTGGTTGGGAGGAATCACGTTTCCACCTCCTAAAGGCTTATTTAATTATTGTGACACAATTCCCGCGGCTCTGCGCCGTATACCACTACGCCGCGCTCCCACGTCTCTAGTGCAATTTGGTTGCCCGCCCTCACCGTGCGGCAGTACTCCTCCCTGGACATGAAGATGACGTTTACGTCGCAAAATGTGAGGCCCCTAGTCAAAGCCCTCCGCTCTGGCTCTCGAGCGGTTATGACCAATACGTCCACGTCGCTGAGTCCTCTGACGTACTGCCCCCTAGCCGCAGAGCCAAATACCACAATGGAGAGGGGCCCCTCTCGCAATGCCGAGAGGAAGTTGGCGAGCTCCTCCACGTATAGGCTTTTATTCAACTCCTTGAGCCTATAAATTCCGCTTGACATAGTCCAGCACCTTTTCAGCCGCCTCTATAGCCTTCCTCGCGTCTGCCTCTTTGAGACGCTTGCTGGGAGACCCAGAGGGCCACGCGTTGGGGTATCTGGCTGGGATGTAGTACCTGTCCAACAAGTCGCCTGCGTCAAGAGCTCTGCGGGTACATCCACGTAGGCTTTTGCCCTTTCCAAGAGGGTGACCACGCTGTGAGTACGCTCATAGACCCCTCCCCTTTTAATAAGCAAAGCCTTGAGGGCCTTCTCTGCCGCCTGCTGGGCAAGAAAGCAAGCCTTTGCGAATCTCCCGGCTCTGTACAACTCCTTCGCCGCGGCGAGGTCGTCCTCGGCGTCGTCGAGCCAGTCGCTCCACCTCTCCCAGCTCACGCACTATAAGGGGAGGTAGATAAAGAACTTTCTTCACTGTCCGCGCCCGTGGACAGCGGTTTTGCCAGGGGCAAGGATAGATGCCGCCTGAAGTGGGAGAGGCTTAAGCGTCTTAAGTCTTGTTGCGGGGGGATTTCAGCGGCTAAGTAGAGGTCGTCCCCGTATCTGGCGTAGCGTATGTAAGTCCCGCCAGTGAGGCCCGTGGCGCCGCACTGCGATGCCTGCGCCAACGCGACAGAGGCGGCTGGCTCAACCGACGTGTATAGCGCCAAATACCACGTGACTGCGAGGAGAAGATTTGCGGCAGGCATAAACGGCAATCCGCTTACCTCACTAGTCGAGCTCTGCGTCTCCGCTTTGCGGCTTACCTATATCACTAATACGCGTTTGCACAGGTCGAGCATGGCCAGTGGGCCCAGCGGCTTGAAGCCAGGGGGGATTGAGGATATTGGCAAGTAAGTGCACATGTAGCCACTACCCACCTTCTCCGCGAGGCTCCTCCCTTCGCTGGCTAATATAACCACGTGCGGTACATCCTTCAACACGGAGAGTACCCCCCAGCGCCTCCTCGTCGCGCGATAGGACTAATACGCAGACTATTTCGTCCTTCTTATTAGAAACCTCATCCATCCCTCCCCCATCTCTTCCGCTACCACAAGCTCGTTGCCCGTGAACTTGCACCACACTCTAATGTCCTCTCTGGCGCACGAGTCGTTTGTAATGACTTCTAATATCTCCCCCACGGGTACCTCGGCTATTTCCTTCTTCAAGACCACTGGGCTGAGGCAGTTGGCGCCCGAAATTTTCACGGACTTAAAAACCACGCTCAGCCACGGGGGAGAGGTAAAAAGGCTTATTACACAGGCGGCTGAGAAGGGCTAGTGGCGGGGCTTGTACAATAGGACCAGCTTCTCCCCCACCCGCCTCAGGGCCACAAAGCGGTCCACCATGGGGCAGGTGCAGTAGATTAGAAAGCTTTCCCCATCTGCCAGTTTAACGGCCTCGTTAAACGCGTGCCAGCTCTTCGCAAAGCTCACCACACCGTTGCCCTCGTACCTAATCTTCACAGTGCCGAAGTCGAGGTACTGCCCGGGGACGAGCTCCTCGGCGACAAGCCTTATTTTCTCAAAATCTCTCCACCGCGACTCATCCAAAGGCTCCCCATCTAGGCCCAGCGCTTTTAGCACCTCTAAGTCGTACTCCATGTATACACCTCGATAAGTGGATATAAAAATTAACAAAAAATTGTTCTAAGTTCCGCGGGCTTTGCTCAACAAGTTCTTCAGCGAGGTTCTGTGGCGTACTTCGTCTGCTAAAATTTCCTCCGCCAATTCCTCTGTGACTGGGTCTACTCCGTGGGTTATGCGGTACAGCTCTCTGTAGGCCTCAATTGCGCATTCCTCAGCCTTGACCGCGGCCATAATCCACGCATCTATGTCGTAGGGATCCTCTGGGAGAGCTGGATATTTGCACCCGGAGATTTCCCAGAGCTTTGCGAACTCCCTGGGGGGATCAACGTCGAAGTCTTGTAGTCTGTCTGCAATCATCTTGGCGTGTTTTCCAATCTCCTCTTCGGCCTCCTTGAGGAAGTGCTCGGCGATTTCCTCCGAGAGCGGGCCCTTAACCGCGTAGGCAGTTAACGTGTAGTAGTAGGCAGCAATCCACTCGTCAGCATATGCAGACAGTAGCCTTTTCACAATCACATTCTTATCCACGTTGCCAAAGCCGTGATTCGACTTGGCCAAGTACAGGGAGGTTAGGCTCAAGGAGGCCCAATACGAGGCGGAGCTCGCGGAGCGCTTCTTGGAGGAGTGCCTTGTGAAAAACGCCGCTGGGAAGGCCTTTCAAGCTTGGAAGGCCCTCGTGGCGGCCTACGCCGTCGACAAAGTTGAAGAGGTGAAGAAGGCCTTTCAGGAACATAAAAAGCCTAGGGGGATGCGGGGCAGAGCTGAGAGGGCCCTCTGAGTGTTGGCCATAATGCCCACCACTGCCCTGAAGCAGGTGGCACAGATCGTAGGCGGCGACGTGGACGTCTACACAGACAAGGCGCGGTGAATCCACGAGTACCAATACAACGGCCCCGACCCCCAAGCCATCCTCAGCCCATACCCAGACGACGAGGTTGCGGTGAGGGACATAAAGAGACTTGTGGAAAAGGTGAGAGAGCTGGCGGTGAGACAACTACGGCGCTAGGCCTGGCGCGCCTATTATGTAGCTGGCGTTGTTGCACGTGATGTATAAGACGGAGCGCGTATGGGCCACGAGGCCGTAGCCCTCCCCAACGCCCTCCACCCTCAGACGGCCGGCCACAACCCCGGGAGTCCCAAGGCCGTAGACCCTACTCACTTTGGCGTCTTCAATCCACGCCCTTTCACACTCCCTAACGTCTACGTTAAACACCTCGTCCCCCAGGCGGAGGTGTAGGTGAGTCCCATTGTAGAAAAAGCTCCACTGTGCTACCTCTACTGTGACATACAAAATCCCAAACACACTTGCTATGCTGGCTATGAGGGGTATAAACGCGCTAATCTTCCTCCACTTCCTATACGCCATATATGACACAAAGGCCACCAAGGCGAATACGGGAAGAAAAAACGGCAACATGTCGAAAACGACAGCTTCGAAGCCAACTCTGTAGTACATAACCTTCGCTTTGTAAATCGCTTATATACTTTCCACTACGTAGTTTTTGTTCCAATAAGCCGTCGGCCTGCGGAGCGGCCAACCTCACCACAGCGGGAATCGGCACCAGCGATGACAGCGCTACGTCTCCAGCATTATTTCTCCAGCGTATCTCACCTGCTCAATATATTTCCACATCTCTTTCTACTAAATTTTGGTGCTAATGTTTTATATTTTTGAGATCTTTTAGGTCTTATGCCTCAAGCTAAGTTGATGCTTGACGTGGCAATACTTACCGCCTTAATGGCTGTGCCTGCTTCTATGTTTTATATCGCGTTATTTTTAGAGTTAGTTCCGTGGCCCATCCGCGTCTACATGCTTGGCTCCGGCGCCCTTGCTGTTTTGATATTTCTGTGGATTACGCCGGTGAGGTACTCCCTGGAGGGAGGCGTTGTCAGACTGTGCTCCCCCATTAGATGCGCGAAGCATGAGGTTGAGGGGGTGGAGGGAGATGAAGTCTACAACCCGCGTAGGTGGAAAATGTCATATCCTTGCTTCGGCTTCCGCGGGTTTAGACTGGCGTGGGTTAAGTGTTCCAACGACCATATCTACTTCGCCACCGCGCGGTGTAGAGACGTGTGGAAGAAGTTCCAAGTCCGCAAAGGCGACGAGAAGTACACCCTATGGCTCTGCATCGACGGTCGTAGCAGTGGCTAGGTTGTTCACAGAGCTACAACACAACTAACACTCTCTCAACGACAGTGAACAAGGGATGGAAACAAGATGCGGGGGGTGGGATTTGAACCCACGCAGGCCTACGCCACAGGGACCTAAACCCTGCCCCTTTGACCTGGCTCGGGCACCCCCGCCGCTAAAAAATACGCATGGGGTTTTAAATTTTAAGGCGCCATGGGTTACATAGGGGTGTCAGTCCTCTTCCTCTCACGTTAGCCACTAGCGTTACGCCCAAGGCGCAGGCGGTCTCTACGCCGCTGTTTAGTGGGCCTCTAATGCTTACCATGATAGAGGCCCCGATGGCCGCGCCCCTTGCCACCAAGTCGGACGAGGCTCTGCCGGTGGTGAAGACCAAGGGCCCCCTCCTGCCCTCCTTAAGCGCCTTGCCGACGAGCTTAAGCATGGAGCTGTGCCTACTCACGTCATGAACCACTAGCCACCCCTTTTCATCCAAGAGGGCGGAGGTGTGCATGGCCAAGCTCGGCTCGACAGTGGGCATGGTGAATTTCCCAAACTCAGCCACGAGCATCCTCAGCTTCTCCACATCCAGCCGGGCCTCCACGAGCCGAACCTCGCGCCGTCCGCCCTTTACCACGTCGCAGTCCTCCACTGCCTTAAACGAGGGCGACGCCCGGCGCCTGATTCTGGCGATTATTTTGCGGCCCTCCACTCTCAACTCGCTCACCTCCTCCACAGTGTCTATGTACCCATCTGCGTAGAGGAGGCCGAGCGCCAGTTCGTCTAAGTCCTGGGGGCTTGCCACAGCAGTGGCAACTAGCTCGCCGTTTACAAACACTTGGTATAGCTCGTCTACGGCTACCTTAATCCCGTTGACCTCCCGCCACATGGCCCACCACAATTCTCAAGAGGTATTCCAAGTCATCCCGGGGCAGGCCCTGGTATTCCACATAGGCGAAGCCACACCTCCTGCACCTATAGAACACGGCCCCCTCCATCCCCTCTCTTATATATACGTCGAAGTTTTGACGCCCCTCGGCGCCGCAGTTGGGGCAACGCCACCACCCCTCGTGCCGCCACGAGAAGCCGCAGACGCACTTGGCGTACCTCTCCCTAGACTCAAAAATCTCCCCGGACCGGGGCACCACGACGAAGAGCCTTGGGGCACTTCCACAGATGGGGCACCTGTCGCCGCTCCATTCGGCGAACCTCTGCGCAAACCTCTTCGCAAGCCTAGACGCCACCACCAGCCTTGCCGCGGCCTCATCCCCCACCGCGTCCACAATCTCAGCCATGTTGGCCACTTGGTCCACGAGGGGGGGAGATAGAGAGGAGAGATGGGGCTCCGGTATTGGCGTTGAAAAAAGGGATCGGATTTCCTCAACCGCCCGTCTCACCTCTTCAACACAGTGGGAGTCCCCCCCGCAGACTATCTCAACCTCTTTGGACACGGCTTAGAAACCTCGGCATGTGTTTCTGCACCCACTCAAGCGACACTTTGCCATATCCAAACATAGCCACTAGTAGAGGCCTATTGGAGGGGTGCAGAGAGGCAAAGAGGTGCAAGAGGACGAATATCAGCGAGAGGTAGAAGCCCAAGTCGTGCATGAGTAGGAGAAGCCTAAAGTCGTTTAACGAGAGGCCAAGCACGTCTCTATAGACCATTAACACCCCGCTCGCCGAGAGGAGGACAACTCCGATGAATAGGAGTATGGTCATGTAAGCTACAAGGACGTTGTGTCTTTCCAAGTTCTTTGCCACATCTTCTGGGAGCGGCTTGCCCAAGAGATAGTGCTTAGTAAGGGCTGAGGCCTCTCTAATCTGGTGACTAATGGGCTTCCTCAACGCGTCAAAAATCCGCACTCTGTTAAACATCACTAGGTATATGCCATAGACGATGAGGAAGAGGCCCCACAGCATACCGAGAAATCTGTGGCTTGTGCGGCCTAGCTCAAGGCCCACAGAGGTGGCAGGCAGGCCGACAGCGGCGGCCAGCGGCGCCCCAACGGCGTAGGCCAACCAGTTAAACAGCCCCGGAAAGAGCAACAATACTCCAGTGATAGCTAACAATGTAAATAATACAAGATTTAAACTGTGAGCTATTTTATAACCTATAGAGGCAATCTCTACTTCTTCATATTTTACACTAGACATGTTAAATAAAGTGAGGAGAGGTTTAAAAACTTATCTTTCGTGCTTCTTCTCCACTCTAGACTGGCGCCAAGCCGCTAGGCCGAGGATTGTCAGCCCCAAGGCCGCCGCCGGCGCCAAATAGGTAGCAGCCTGCCTCAGGTACTCCCTTATGGAATTCGACACCACGGTGGAGGCCTTGGGGAAGTGTTGCTCCACTGCAAAGCTCCTCCTAGACGCCACGAATACCCACCTCACTTGGCCGCCCACGTAGGGGTCTAAGTCGAGGCCGTACACGACCCTCCCCTTGGACTGCTCCTCTCTCGCCGCCTTTGTTACCTCTTCTATGGGCCCAAAGGTGAAGACGCCGGTGGGGCAGACCTCGACGCAGGCGGGGGCACGGCCGTTTTGAATTCTGTCTACGCAGAAGGTGCACTTGTAGTACTTCCCGTCTTGCCCCTTCTTGGGGACGTTGAAGGGACACGCATTTTCACAATAGCCGCATCCGATGCACAAGTCCTTGTTTATCACCACTGCTCCCTCCGGCGTAGTCACAATGGCACCTGCGGGACACGCCCTGGCACAGGGAGCGTCGACACAGTGGAGACAGTTGTAGGGCAACGGCGCTATGTCCACCTGCGAGAAGGCCACCTCGCCGGCGGGGGTCTTCAACCCCTTCTGCACAACCCCCTCGTAGAAGAAGACTACCTTCCAGTCTTGCGCAGTCAGCGACGGCGGCTGGGCAAGCGTGGGGCTGAACTCCGTCTTTGTGGCAGTTAGCCCGTTCCAGTCTTTACACGCCAGCTGGCACGCCCTACAGCCAATACACTTGTCTAAGTCCACCAATACCGCGTAGCCTTGGCGGGAGGTTGCCGGCGACATGGCTACACCGACCTAGCCTTTCTTATTGCGCCAAGCCACGCCTTAGATTCCTGAATCGTTGTAACCACGTCGCCGACGTCAGGCGTGAGGAAGTTGCCCTGCGGCCCAGTGACGTCGCCCATGAAGCTGAAGCTCCACTGTACGTTTACCACTGGGACGCTGTTGCCGTTCACGTTTAGATACGCCTCGCCGTCGGTGACGTAGGCCACCATCTTCAACATCCCCCTCGCAGTCCAGAGTTCCACGTAGTCGCCGCTCTGGATGCCCAGCTTCTGGGCCAAGGCCCTTGGCACATATACAAACGGCGCAGGGACGAGTTGGGCTAGGTAAGGCACGTTGCGAGACATGGCTCCCGTGTGCCACGTCTCTGTGAGCCTATTAGACGTCATTGCCACAATAACAGCGTCGGACACGCCCCACTGCTTCAACAAGTCCTCCAGCTGCTTCGGCTCAAGCGCGACGCCCACGGGGAAGTCCTTCACTGCGGCCGGCTTGTTAGTCAACACGTCCAAGTTGTAGGGATTTGTCCACGCGAGGGTGGGGTACTTAAGCGCCATCTCTACCAGGGGGCTCTCCACAGGCTCGGTGTGTATAGGCCACTGGAAGTTGTACCCCTTATACCAGCCGCCCATCTCCTCTATAACCTTCAACGTGGCCGTCCTCAAATCGCCGGTCTGCTGGTAGTACTGTTGTAGCAACTGGCGCATTTTCTCGTAGTTAGGCTTAAATTGCGCCCAGCCCCCGCCGGAGTAGAAGGGCCTCTTTAACGCCGCCTTCATAGACAGCGCCTCTTCGTCCCAGTACACAGCGTCGTTAGCCCAGAGATACCTCATGCCGGTCGCGGCGGCGAATTCCTCAAAGCCGAGCACCTTAACCTCCCCCCCGTCCTCTACTACGAATTTCCCAGGTATCACAAGTTGGCCGGTCCTAATGAACTCTATGATGTCTAATCCACCGAAGAGGTCGGAGACGCCGCTCAGCCTCCTCTTAAAGCTCCTGGGCGCCCAGAAGTTGTGGCCTGGCACAAAGGCGGGCCTATACTCGCCCGTATACTCGTCGATAATTTCACCCGTCTCCCCCGTCACAGTCCATTGCTTGCCCGCGGCCGTCACCACGTCGGCCTTGCCCAACACCGCCTGAAGCGAGTCGTAGTTGTACATAAAGCGCACGTTCATGGGCCAAGACCAGCCCCAGTCCTTGTACACCTTGAACTCTTGGCTAAATGTGCCATCGATCTCGCCGGGCTTCCTCAGCCTATTGTTCCTCCGCATTGGGGTAAACTCGTCTCTAACGGGGTCGTATATGCCTTGGTATATGAAGACGGCGTAGTTTATCTCCTTGCTTATTATCCGCGGATTAGCCGCGGCCTCTATTTCGGAGATGGGAGCCGCCTCGCCGGAGCCTCCCGAGTAGTCCCACGAGCGGTCTGGCTTAAGCGGCCTCTCGTAGACGAAGATGAGCTGGCCCCTCTTCCTAAACTTCACGCGCTCGCTCTTGACCCCAGCCGCCTCGCTGGGCAAAACCACGGCGCCGGCCCTCCTCAGATACTTGTACAACTGGGCCATTATCCAGTAGTCGGGCCTAGACTCGCCCACGGGCTCCACTGCCCTCCAAGTCCACTGAATCACCCTATTGCCGTCGGTCCTGGTCCCCTCCTTCTCGGCGAAAGACGCCGCCGGTAGAACGACGTCGGCGAAGTACGCCGTCTCAGTCTCAAATATGTCGCTCACGACCAGGAGGTCTAGGCTGGCCAAGCCCGCCATCACCACTTTGGCGTTTGGATTAGACACGGCGGGATTCTCGCCGAACACAAACGCAGCCCTTATATCGCCCGCGAGGGCTTTCCTCGGGAACGTGACCTCCGACGCGCCGGTGCCGAAGGGCAAGTCGCATACCACCACGCCGTTTACTGGGTCGTCCTCTGGCACAGTGCCGCAGAAGACCCCCCATGCAAGCTCAAGCCTGCGCCACCCGTAGAAGTTGAACACTTGCAACACCTTGGTCAAATCTGCCTTGCCCCTGGAGGGTGTGCTCGTGGCGACTTTGCCCTGCGCCCACTGGGGGATCTCCCAGTTCCAGGCGTCTGGCATCCCCTGCAACTTCCAGTCTTGGTACAGCCTCACGTCGAAGGCGCTGGAGGGCGGGGAGTGGTAGCCGGGCAAGACGCCTAGTCCTCCTCCCTGCACGTCTGTGACGCCTTGGACATTGCTGTGGCCTCTGAACGGGTGAGTCCCCCCGCCTGGGTACCCCACGTTGCCCAAGAGGAGTTGCGTAATGGCCGCCGCCCTTATGATATTGATGGTGGCGTTGGTGTGCTGAGTAAAGCCCATGGCCCACTGTACTATGCCATGCTTCTTGTGGCCGGTGACTACGCCGCTGTTTTCAACGTATATCTGGGCCACGGTCCTCAACAGCTCCTTCGGCACGCCCGTTATGGCCGAGGCTGTGTCTACGTCGTATTCCTTTAACATCTCCTTCAAGTCTGCCAAGTCGTCGTTGGTGATATTCCACCGCGCCATTAGGCGCTGGAACTCCGGCAGTTGGTCAATGGGCGGGTTTCTCTCAAAGAACGCGTAGTGGAGGATGTAGTTGAAGATTGCCGTGTCTGTGCCAGGCCTAAACGGCACCCATATGTCGCTCGCCGCGGCCGTCCTGCTGTACCTTGGGTCAAAGGTTATGAAGATGGTGCCGCGCTCCTTCTTCCCCTTCATAAAGTAGTAGAAAGACAGCGGGTGTGCCTCCGCGGGGCTTGAGAAGAAGAGCACCACGTCGGCCAAGGCCACGTCCTCTATAGACGCAGTCTCGGCGCCCCAGCCGTAGGTAACGGCGAGAGAGCTCACAGTGGAAGAGTGGCACTTGCGGTACTGCGAGTCTGTGTTAGAGGTGCCCAAGAAGGCGGCGAGCTTCCTTGAGAGGTAGCCCTCCTCGTTCACCAAAATAGAGGAGCCTATTATCATGACAGGGCTCTTGGCGCCCACGTAGTAGAATCCGTCGGACTGCTTAGGCGCCCCCGTGGAGGTGCGCCACGCGTTTAAAATGCCGGCGAGCTTGCCGGCGATGTATGATAGAGCCTCGTCCCAGCTTGCCCGCCTCCACTGCGGCGGGTACTTCTTCAACACGGCCAAGAGCTCGTCCCAGGTCTTGGCGGCTAGGATCTCCTCGACGGGCGGCTTAGGCCCAGTCCTAATAAGCGGATACATAAGTCGGCGTGGGTTATTGACAAGCTGGAAGGCCGCCTTGCCCTTTGGACACAAGGCCCCCCAATTGATGTACGAATCTGGGGAGCCGGCGGACCAGATAACCCTCTGCCCATCTGTATACATATCGATAGAACACCCCATGGAGCAGTAGGGACATATCGTGGGCACGACCTTAGCCTGTTGAAGCCCGGTCTTGCCCCCCAGTTCGCCAAGCGCCCACTTGGTCTTAGCCGCAGTGAAGCCCGGCTGGGCTGAGGCAGGGAGGCCGAGCGCCAGCGCAGCCAACGCCGATATCTTTATAAACGAGCGCCTAGTGGTCTGCACCGTCATAGCTGCGCCGCGCCCCAGTTCTTATCCCTCTTCCCACCCACCTTCTTAGCCGTCATACATGTCAAGTCCTCCTCCATCGCAATGAGGCTATACAGCCCACCGTAGCTCTCGGCCACAAGCGAAAGCTCCCGCTCAAAAACCTCCAAAAACTCCCTACGCCGCTTCTCTACGCTCTCATACACAGCCTTGAAATCTACCATACGTTCCCTCTACATCGCGTTTTAAATGGCCTATTCGGGACTTTCCTGAATAATCTTTTTAAACTGGATCAGAGGGCACTGTTGAAGAACGGGCTCTCCACAGATTTCACAGAAGCCCAAAAACCAAGCACGGCCTTCCTCGTCTACAAAAACGACCCCCCTGTGCCCACCGAAGGCGACCATTAGTGCAAGAGATGCGAAGATAGACGCCACAAGCTCAGCCAAGGCGGGGTCTAACCCAATCACAGACTTAAAGGTAATTGGCCTCCCCAAGAGGAGCATGGCCGCGTGAACTAAGTCGTCTTTCAACGCGTCCAGGCTGGGGACCAGCGCCGTTAAAAACTTGCACAACGCCTCCCCCCGCCCCACGACGCCCAATCCACTTAAATATCTGCCAAAGGCTGGGGCAACGACGTCGCATCCAAACAGCTCCACGCCCTTCACAAAACCCTTCAAAGTAGGCCTAACGACCCCATCCTCCTCAGCCACGTAGAACTCTCTCCCAAGCCGCTCCAACTCGTAGTAGACAGTTGAGGTGGGCAGGGGAAGCCCCTTGGCGAGCTGGTACTTAGACACAGGAAACTTCTCCACAACAGCCCTCAACACCGCCCACCTCCTATCCACAATGATTAATCATTATGGATATTTAACATTGGCCCACGCGGCGTCCAAGTTTATAAGTCCATGTCGAGAGTGTGGCTATGGAAGTGACTATGGAGGAGAAGCCCGTCTTTGAGACAAATTTGCCGCCGGACAAGGTCAAGAGGCTTATAGAGGTTTTGAGGGAGGTGCACGACCCCGAGATTCCCATAAACGTGTACGACCTAGGCCTCATCCGGAAGGTGGTTATGGAAGACGGCAAGGTCAAGGTGGTTATGACTCTCACGGCGGTGGGCTGCCCAGTGGCCGGTAGCGTGGCGGAGACCGTGGGCTACGCCGTGCAGTCCGTCCTCCCCGAGGCAGAGGACGTGGAGGTTGAGGTGGACTTCGAGAGGCCGTGGGACCCCACGCAGATGACGCCCCAGGGCAGAGAGATGTTCAAGGCCATATACGGCTACGACATCGTCGAACAGTACCTCCAGGCACAGGCGGAGAGTTAATAAACCGGGACTTGGCAGAGCCGTGGAGACAATCGACGTCAGCGGCCAGCAGTGCCCCGACCCGTTGAAAAACGTAGCGTCGGCGCTAGCCGCGGCGCCGCAGGGGGCCAGATTTAAGATCGTCACAGACGACTATGTCTGCTACATGATGCTGAGGCGGCTCATGGCCCTCAACGAGGTTAAAATTCTGGAGGCGACGGAGGAGGGACCCTACATATTAATAGTTGAAAAATAGGGGACGGCGTTGGAGACTTTCCCGGCCATGGCGTTGAAGAAGGCCGCGGGGGACAAAGACGTTGAGCTCTTCTTGGCCGAGCTTGTGGCAGAGCGTTTAGACCCGCCCAACAGGGTTAAGGTGTACGTGGAATTGGCAGTGAGGTACCTCGCCGAGGCCGAGGAGCTTTACGCAAAGGGCGACCTCTTGCAGGCGGGGGAGAAGTACTGGGGAGCCGTGGCGGCTCTCTTAAACGCAGTGGCGGAGAAGAGAGGGCGCCCCCACTACACCCACAGAGACTACGCCGTGTTGATAGACGAGCTGTATGAGGAGACTGGCGATAGGGAGCTCGTGGTATGGTTCGGCATGGCGGAGCGGCTTCATGCAAACTTCTACCCCAACTTCTTGGGGAAGAGGCAGTTCGACCTGCATAGGGAGGCCGTCCTCAAACTGGTGGAAAAACTAAAGGCGTTAGTTTGACCTCTGCGACGTTGGAGGGCCACCTAGCGCCTTCTAAGCCGCGCTCCATCGTTAGCAAGCTCCACTGGTAGCGCCTTTATATACGGGGTATTGTTAATGCATGGAGTCCGGCAGTCTGGTCAAATACGAGGGGAAGTTCTACAGGCTGTTGCACCCTAGGCCGACGCTGGTGATTGTGTCTAAGTGCCCCGGGGGCAGGGTGAACCTCATGCCGGCCTCGTGGAATACTCCCGTGAGCGAGGACCCGCCTACGGTGGCCGTGGCGGTGGACAAGTCGGCCTACACCCACGAGTGTCTCCAGTACCACAAGAGGGCTACTCTCAACGTGTTGCCCATAGAGGCCGCCGATTTGATATACCGCCTGGGCTCTGTCAGTGGGCGAGAGGTGGACAAGTCCGCGGCCGTGAAGCTGGAGCCCTCGCAGTACGTGGACGTGCCCAGGGTGGCCGGGGCCCTCGCCGTCTACGAGGCCGAGGTGTACAAGGAGGTGGAAGTGGGCGAGGTGGTGTTGTACATATTCCGCGTGGTCGCCACGTGGGCTGCGGCGGGCGTGGCGGACCAGTGGGGCTTCGACTTCAAGAAGGTGAATATACCGCTCCACGGGGCTGGGAGAGCCTTCTACAGGGTGGACCCCCGCCCGGTATTCGCCAAAAAGTCGTAGGCCGCCTGCGGCGCAACGGCTACAAGAGGCGGGGGGCGCAGAAACACCTGCCTAACCCCGCTCAGCCGCCTCTCTCCCACGACGACGAAGAGGATGTCTCTAAAGACGACCCTGGCCTCCCTAGCCGCCGCGGGGGAGAAGGCGTCGTCTTCCCCGTCTGTGACCACTACCAGGCTGTACCCCCTCAGCCTCTCCCTCGCCGCCTCCTCAGCCGCGGCCTCCACCGCCCTAGATATGTCGGTCCCCCCGCCCGCCCACGCCCTAGAGAGGACGTCCACCAAGTCGCCGAGCTCCTCCACTCTGTGCACCTCCACGTCGAAAAACCGAAGCCTCGCCCTCTTGTACCGCTTAAGCACAGCCAAGGCGAAGGCAGTGGCGAGGGCGATCTTCTCCACGCCCTCCACCGCGCTGTACATAGAGCCGGACTTGTCCACCAAGAGGAATACGCCGCTGTCCCCCCTCGCCCTGGGCCTCCTCACGGGCAGAGTAGAAGAGGCGGCCTTGTGGAGAAACACGGGGAGCGCCCCCACGAAGAGGGCCTTGGCGTATGCCACAGCCCTTTTAACTCTGGCAAAAGAGCCGTGGGACACCTCGAACTCTGCCCCAGGCCCCTCCACCTTACCCATGTCGCCCAGGGGGTCCCCCAAGAGGGCGGAGAGGTCCACGGCCTTGGCGAGGAGGGAGGCCAGGCGGGCCCTCCTGGGGTCGGAGGCGGTGGAGAGGGCGAGGGAGGCGGGGTCGCCCCTCCTCCCCCTGCCCAACACCTCGCCCAGCTTTTTAAAGACTCGGTGTAGTTCAGACACGTCGGCTGGGTCGCCGAAGAGCCTCCTCAGCTGCCGCATGGCCTCAACCCATGCCTCCTGGCTCCCTCTCCCAAACCACGCCCTGCCCCGCTTCTCAAGCGAGAGGAGGTACGACTCAAAGGCCCTTAGGAGCCTCACGGCGGCCTCCCGAGAGGCCCTGTGGTTGAGCCTACAGAGGGGGGCAACCGCCGAGTAGTAAGACGAATTTACGTAGAGGCGGATGAACCTCGCCCAGACCTCGTTCCCCGCCCGCCCCCCAAAGATGGGCCTCCTGTAGTGCAAGTAGTACGCGTCCACGGCCTCCTCCACGCCCACCGCCTTGACCCCGGCCCGCCTCAAGACGTCGCGCCCCCGCGCCAGAGAGAGGGGGTCCCCGTAGTCCACGTTGAGGAGCAGGCCCACGCCGCCCAGGGGAGGTGGTGGATATAAGAGTTACAGCGCCAAAACGCCCACGAGGGATAGGGAGAGGGCCAGCCAGAGGAGGTACTTGCCCCACTCCACTCTGCCCCCGGCGAGGCGCCGCGCCAGGGGGTGGTACTTCGCCAGCTGGGCGTAGAAGAACAACACCACGTGCACAACCCCCACGAAGAGCAAGGCGTAGAGTAAGCCGTGGGTCCCGGCGACCGCCGGCGTCAACACGCCGTATCCCGCCGCTAGGAAGAAGAGGGCTGGGTAAGACAGCGCGGCGACAAGCGCCACGTCCACGGCCGCAGAGGCTAGGCGGTCTAAGTAGTCGGGGGGCGGAGAGGCAACTGCCTCAGGAGGCAGCAAGGGGCGCCCAGCCGCGGCGAGGGCAGACGCCACAAGCACGGCCCCCCAATACGTCGCATATACCACGTAGACATGTCTCACAGCTTTTAAAAAGGGCCGTTTTTATAAGCCATGCTCGCAATAGAGGGAGGGGCGCCCGTCCGCAGAGAGCCCATTGTGGCAAAACCCGTGGTTTACAGCGAGGAGCTGGTGCAGGCAATCGCCGAGATCCTAAAGTCGGGCATCCTCACGGCACAACACGGCAAGTGGGTAAAAGCCTTTGAGGCAGAGCTAGCCGCCTACCTGGGAGTGAGACACGTGGCCGCCGTCTCCAACGGCACCACTGCGCTACACGTCGCCCTCAAGGCAATCGGCGTGGGACCAGGGGACGAGGTTATAACGACCCCCTTCACCTTCGCCGCGTCGGCCACCGCCATATTGCACGCAAACGCCGTCCCCATATTCGCCGACATAGACAGAGAAACCCTCAACCTAGACCCCGCCTCAGTGGAGGAGAAGATAACCGAGAGGACAAAGGCCATAGTGGTAGTACACCTCGCCGGCATGCCCGCGGAAATGGACCAGATAATGAAAATAGCCGAGAGGTACGGGGTAAAAGTGGTGGAAGACACGGCCCAGGCCCTCGGCGCAGAGTACCGCGGCCGCAAAGTGGGGGCCATAGGCCACATCTCCACCTTCAGCCTATACGCCACCAAGCACATAACCTCGGGCGAGGGAGGCGCCGTCGCAACCGACGTAACGGCCTACGCGGAAAGGGCCAAGCTGATAAGAGCCCACGGAGAGGTGGGGAAATATAGCTACGAAATACTCGGCTACAACTACCGCATGACAGAAATCCAAGGCGCCATAGCCTACCACCAGCTCAAACAGCTACCAGAAATGCAGAAGAGGCGCGAGGCCTACGTCAAGGCCCTACTCGACGAGCTAGCCCCACTGGAAGGCGACCTGCTGACAATACCCAAGCCCAAGCCGTACATGAAACACGCCTGGCACCTAGTCCAAATACTCCTCGCCGTGGAGAAGCTCCGTAAACCCAGAGACTGGGTCATCGAGGCCGTAAGGGCAGAAGGCGTGGGAAACATCTACGTCGCCTACCCAACCCCCCTCTACAAGACTCCCCTCTTCCAACGCCGCGAAGGACACGGCCTAGGATGCCCCTGGACCTGCCCCTACTACAAAGGCAAGGTGCAGTACGAGCCGCTGCCAAACGCCGAGTGGGCCGCCGAGAGAGTAGCTACACTCCTCGTAATGCCAAACCTCACAGAACAAGACGCCGCAGACACCGCCACCGCCATCAAAAAAGTCCTCAACGCCGTGCGGAGGTAACTACAATTTACTAGGACGCAACGTTCGCATCAGCCCTTGTAATCCACTGGAGCGCTCGGCCAGCCGCCCCAGCGCGAGTCTACAGCAGGACGTCAGATCTTGATCTCCACGTTGTTTAAGGGCAGGAGGTCTCCGTATATACGCCTCACGTTCTCCACGGAGATTTTGTACAAATCCTCCGCCGAGAGGACGCCGCGTTGTACATACTGCCTAAGCTTTGAGGCGAGAGTCCACGGGGGGATCACGGCGCCAGGCCTCGACCTGTCGTCAATGTAGTCGCTCTCCACCACGAAGATGGGGCCTGCCTTCAGAGCCTCTTCAAACTCGCCCCTCCTCCCCAGGGGGACAGAGGGGGAAAGCCCCCTAGACCACGCGTAGCCCGCCAAGGCCCCCTCAATGTGGTGCATAACAACACGCTCCGGCCTTGCCCCCGCCCTCTTGACCAACTCAGCCACGGAGTCCACCGTCGCCGCGCCGCCGCGCTCCAAGTGTAGGTGCACAGCCGCCCCCACGTCCCGCGCCCGCTCCAACACATAGAGGAGGACCCTGTTGCACAGCTCCACAACCTCCCTCTCCACAGGCCAGTGAGGCCGCCCAAACTCCCCCAGGCCAACCGCCCTCCCCTCCTCCACATACCTCACCGCGAGATCCACAGCCCACCGCATAAACTCCTCCACCTCCCCCACCCCCCACCCAGCCTCCAAAAGCCTCACACACTCCGCCGGGTGAACCCCCACAACAGCCCCAGACACAAGCCCAACCCCCCTAGCCACCTCCGCATTCCCCACCGTGTGGTCATACAGCCTAGCCACCCACTCCCTATCCCCAGGCCGCCCCCCAATAGACCAAGTCAACAACGACACAAACACAATACCCACCCCACCAGCCGCCTTAAACCGCCTAACCACCTCCACAGCCCCAAGCCCCGCCACCTCATTCGCATGAGCGTGATTATCAAAGACCACGGAAAGAAAGACCCCCAATAAAAAAGATCTGGTGCACTCCCCTTTCTATACTAAATTAAAACGTTAAACACACATCAAGGTTAATCCACGAGAAAGATACAAGACGCATTTGACATGCTCAAAGTAGTAAAGAAATACGAAACATATATGACAGTTGTGAAATTCGCCAAGTTCGCCATAGCAGGAGCCCTTGTTGTACTTGCATTAACAGGTATATTACCATTAAATAGTGGTGACTTAAAGTTTGAAAAATTTTAAACACGTACACTTTCATCACAATACTTTTCTAATTTTTCTAAATCTTTAAGAGAACCAACATTTATAATTACTAAGAAATTTGCATAATCTTGGAGTGCATAAAGAATATAAAGGTAATCTTGCAGTTCGTTTTCGCCAAGATTAATAAGACCACTTATCACTAAGTAGTTCACTTTAGGTATCTCTCCCCGTTCCAGCTTCTTCCACAATTCAAAAAATGTATGAAATGTAGATGCAATTACTTCTCGGTCACTTTTGATTTCAAGGCCCTTGTACGAGGTCCACGGACCTATCTTTATGAAGAGGGCCTCATCTTTGATGTTTGATAATGTTTTCAACACTTTTTTCACGCTAGGTGCTCCTATACAAATTACGCTTTTTAAAGGGGCTTCGATTCCGAGCTTGTCGTCTTTGACTATTTCCTGGTGCTCACCAGTGCTAACCATTTTTAGGTATATTATCCCCTCGCCTTCTACTATGTCGAATATGTATCGGGGCCCTGGGGGCCTCTTGCGGGACTTCTCCAGTTGTACGTAGCGGATAAGGTGCCCCACGCTGTTTATCTTGTACCACACGTGGACTACGTGGTCGGCTATGTAGTGTAGGTTCCGGGGCTCTTCCTCGGCCACGAGGATTACGGGCCGATCCCTCGATATTTGGTAGAAGACAGAGTGAGCCAGCTTCTCCAGCGAGGGGATAGAGGAGGCCAGGCCATTCACCGAGTCGACGACCACGACGTCGTACTCGTGGGCGTGCTCTAGCACGTACTTGGCAATGTCCTCCCTAAAGGCACGGGGGAAGTCCAAGAAGGCGAATTTCTCCGGGTTGGCCCCCACCCGCTTCGCCGCGAGGGCTAGGAAGTTGGGCCCCTCCGTCGTAGATATCCACATCACCCTGTTGCCCAGCCTATCCGCAAGCCTCATCGCTATAGAGGTCTTCCCAGCGCCGGGAGGGCCATAGATAAGGGTAAGCCCCTCCTGCGCCACCTCGCCGACCTCAATCACGCCCCCTCTCTTCCCTCACTTTTTATTCTTTTTGGTGTAGTACAGCGAGAGTAACGTCAGCCCTCTCGAGCGCTCTTCATATTCCGCAGCGCCTAGCCACATCATCAAGCAACCATAGGCACGGGTATTTGAACTATGCGCCGGTGGCCCGCTCCGGTGGTGTCGGTGGGGTGTATAGTAAGGTTTTTAAGGGTGGCGGTTTGGGGGTTTGTGGACGCGTACCAGGTGTTTCGGGATTTCTACTACTCGCTGGGGATGCCGCTGAGGGTTGTGATTGAGTATAGGCTGAGGCGGCGTGGCGTGTCGCTTTCCGACGTCTTTTCTAGGCCGTGGCTTTTGACCAAGTACGTGGCTGAGGAGATGGGGGGCCACAACGCGGAGCTCATAGCGGCGCTCTTCGTCGAGTACGTGAGAAAGCTTGGGGTCGACGCGTCTGTGGCTTGGGAGGCGTTGAGGGGGGAGGAGGGGTGGGCTAGGTTTGTGGGCCATGTGGAGCGGCTTTGAGTTTTTTGAGGGCTTTTCGCTCCTGTACGGCCCGCCTGGCGCTGGGAAGACGTCGCTTGCCCTCTACGCGGCTTTTAAGCTGGGGGAGCGGGTCCTCTACGCGGGGTTCTACGAGACTGGGGAGGCGGTGGTGTCTAAGGCGAGGGCGCTGGGCCTCGACGTGGGGAGGCTGACGGTGTTGGACTTCTTCGCTGTCTCTGACGCAGATGTGTTGTACAGCACGTTGGTTTCTAAGTACGTGGAGGTGAAGCCTGACGTGGCCATCTTGGATGGAATCAACGCCCTTCCTCAGTCTAGGGAGGCGGCCGCCTCTATATACCGCATCTTTAGGGGGCCTGTTATAGCCATCGGCGAGGAGTCTGTCGGGGGGTCCCACTTCGCCTACTACGCCGACTCGTTGGTGGAGGTTAGGCAGGTCTTTCACAGGGGGGCCCGCTATAGGCTTCTCCGGGTGGTGAAGACTAGGCTTAGCCCGAGCCGCGGCGCCGAGTACTTTTTCACTATCTCGCGGAGGGGTGTGCACCTCCTTAGGAGGTGGTCTCAGGGCTCGCTGGGGGGCAAGCTGGCTGGGGCGCCCTCTGGCAGAAGGGCCACGTTCTCCGAGGAGGTGGTGAAGGCGCTTGTGGGCCGGGCCCCTGCCTACACGCGGCCGGGGTTGCTGGCTGGGAGCAGGGTTGGGGTCTTTCTCGAGGATCACCCGACGCCTCTCCGCCTGGCGGCCGCCTTCCTCTGCGACTACTTAGACGAGTCGAGGGTGGGCGTTGTGTCTACGTACCCGCTCATGGGCTCTTTGGCCAGGCAAGTGGGCTGTAGCGTGGAGGAGGTGGTGGTGCCCGCCGCCGCGCTTGACGACGATGCGGCTCTCCACGAGGCGTTGGACAAGGTTGGCGACGTGTCTGTGGTTGCGTTGTACGGCCTCGAGGAGGTGTTGGCCCGCTACGGCGCGAGGAGGGTGGGGTATGTCATGGACTTCTTCCAGACCTTCCTCCCCGACTCCGCCGTCTTGGCCACGTTTAGGGGCGTGGAGCCCACGCGGGCGCTTTTGGGCATGTTTAACACCGCGTGGAGGTACTACCCCGACCGCGCCGTGGTGGTCAAGTCGGCGCTTGGGTGGCCTGTGAGAGAGCTCAGGGTGGTGGAGCGGGACGGCCGCTTCTACCTGGGGTAGTTTAAGCGATAGTAAAATAAATAGGTCCCCTATCCACACTGTGGAAGATCCGAGGAAGGCAATATTGGAGATTCTTAGGCGGGAGGGCCCCGTCCCTGTCTACCGCCTCGCCAAGGCCCTGGGGCTCTCCTACGGGGCGGTGCAGTGGCACATCTTCACCTTGGAGAGGGAGGGCCTTGTGGAGACTATTAGGGTTGGGAAGAGGCAGTACGTGGCCCTTAAGACCGCCGACGTGGCGAGGACTATCAAGGTAGCCGACGCCTTGGAGGAGCTGGCCCTGACGCTGAGGGCCTACGGGGTGAGGCCAGACATGTCTCTCCAAGAGGCGATCGAGCTTCTGGAGAAGAAGGCGCCTCACATAGCCGAAATCCTCAAGCGGCTGATTACAAGGCCCTGAGGGCCTCGGCGTAAGAGCCAGCCCCACGGCTTCTCACTTCCGCCAGCCGCTTTGTGACACTAGGCGCGCTCTGCGGCGTCGTGTCTCTCGCTAGGCGCAGTCACGCGGCCGCTCTACCTGGCGTTTTCTGTGTGTTTGGCGCAGGGGCGATCGTGGGGGCGCCGTGGTTCATGTTCAAATTTTTATGTGGTGTACTATTTGTGAGAACTCTCTTGGCGTTAGTGGGCTTGGCTCTGCTCTTCCTGGGCCTCGCCTCTCTGGGGCCTGCCCCGTCTCCCTCCTCTGCCTCTGCCCTGCCTTTGCCTGGCTCGTCGCAGTTTAGCCCGCCCGTGGTTTCTGTGTCTGGGGGGCTGTACTTCAGGGCGTGGATGTACGCGAGGGGGGCTGGGGGCGTCATGTATCTGCGCTGTCTTGTGTTAGACAGCTATGCCGACGGGGCGTGGAGCCGGACAGTGGGAGATTCCTTCGCCGTGGGGGCTGGGGTAGTCACTGTGGGGAGCCCCTCCTCGTTTGGGGGCGAGGTAAACCTCTCTGCTCCTCTCATGGGCGGCTGCGTCCCCGTGGCCACGCCCTCTGTAGACGGGCTTGTGCTGGGGTCTATCCGCGTGGTGGCGCCCGGGGTCTCCCTGGCCGCGTCTAGGGAGGGCCTCTTTGTGGTAGCCACAGGCGGCTCTGTGGGCAGGGCGGCGTCGTACTACGGCCCCGGCGCCCCCCAACCCCCTCCCACCGACGTCTACCTAGAGGTTCCGCCGGGCCTTGCGCCAGTGCTTAAGTCCATAGCCGCCAACGTCACCGCCGGTTGTGCAGATGCGGCGTGTAAAGTGGCCAGGATTAAGGAGTTCCTCTCCCACTTCCGCTACGACGGCACTATGGACTCTCTCTGGCCTAGCGTCCCGCCGGGGGTGGATCCAGTCCTCTGGTTTCTGCAAGAGGGGAGGAGGGGGGTGTGTATACACTTTGCCTCTGCCTTTGTCCTCTTGGCCAGGTCGGCGGGGGTGCCCGCGAGGCTTGTGGTGGGGTACGTCTCCGATGGCCCAGTGCCGGGGGACTGGGCGTTGACGGCCTTCAGCCCCCACGCCTGGGCTGAGTACTACGTCGAGGGCGTTGGGTGGGTCGGCGTTGAGGCCACGCCGCCGGGCTCTGCCCCGCAGTCTCTCCCCGTCGTGCCTCTGCGGCCTGAGACCGTTCAGCCCCCTCCGCCTGGCCCCTCTCTGCCTCAGCTGGCCGCGCCGCAGGTGCCGGAGGTCCCCTGGCCCGTAGTCGCCGTGGCGGCAACAGCGGTGGGGGCCTTGGCGTACTTCTCGGCGGGTAGGAGGGCGGCCACGGTGGGGGTTGGCGAGGAGTTTTTGGTGGAGGGCCCCAGGGGGTTTCCCGTGTATGTGGGGGGGAGGCGGGTGGGGAGGGCGCCTGTCGCCGTCGTCTTTCACAGGCCGGGGCTCTACGTGGTGCGGGCTGGGCCTCTGGTGTACTTGGTCAGAGTGGTGAACTACAGGAGGGTGGCTGGGGCCCTCTTTGTGAAACTGCTGAGGCGGCTTGGCCTCCCCGCCACTACTACGCCTAGGGAGCTCGCCGCGGCTAGGCCGGAGTTGAGAGAGTTGGCGCTGGCCTTTGAGAGGGCGCTCTTCGGCCCCGCCGTGTCTAAGGGCGACGTAGAGGCGCTGAGGAGGGCGCTATGATCTACATAGCGGCTGGGCTGACCCTCATTCTCCTCGCCTACTACGACCCCGCCTTTAGGCCGGCGGCGTACCCCCTGGCGGCCTTCTTTCTCGGCCACGGGGTGGGGTCTCTCCTCCACAGACGCCGGCGCCACGTGGCTGGCTACTTCTCTACCTTCCTCGGCGTCTCGGCGGCGGTCTACTTGGCGCCTCTCCCCCTGTCCCTGCTCCACAGAGCCCTCTTGGTGGGGGTGGCCTTCGGCTTCTTTCTCAACGCGGCGCGGTTTTTCACTAGACTGAGGCGCGTCTTGGCCCCCGTCTCAATTGCCGTGACGGCGGGGTCGCTGGGGGCCTTTCTATACGCCGTTGGGGCGCCCCTCCTCCCTGTGGCCGCGTGGGGGGTTGGGGCCGGCGCGGCGACTGCCTCTGCGCTGGGGCTGGCTGGGGGCAGGCGGGGGAGGTTTTTCGCCAGGCGGACCGCCCTCTTCGGCGTCCTCGGGGGCCTGCTGGGGGTCCTCTACCAAGTCTCGGCGCTGGTGGGCGGCCTCCAGCTCTTTGCCTCAGTGGCCGCGGCGGCGGTGGCCTCGCTCCTACTTCTCGGCGCAGAGACGAAGTGGCCTAGGCCGAGGCTTTACGACGACGCGGACGTCCTCGCGGCTAAGCGAGTGGAGGCCAAGTTTGTGAAAACTGGCGACGTGGCCCTCCTCGCGGCGTATGTGGCATACCACTTGGCCAAGGCTGGTGTAGAGGAGGGGCGTGTGGTAGAGGTGGTGAGGGCGGCCTTGTCTTACCGGGACTGGGAGCCGTCTCCCTTTGCCCCGCCGCTTGTGGCTAAGCTCGTGGAGAGGGCCAATAGGAGGAGGAGGGAGAGGCACTTGAGGAAGGTGGAGGCCTTGCTAAGGCGCTATCTGTAGGGGATGGGGGTCTTGGCCACCACCTCTTCCACTAGGCTGCGGGGGTCGCCGTCTCTTGGGGATATTCTGTGGCTGAGCACCGCCGCGGCGGCCTTTTTCACGTCGTCTGGGACCACGTAGTTTCTCCCGTCGAGGAGGGCCAGGGCCCTGGCCATTTTGACGAGGGCGATGGAGCCCCTGGGGCTTGGGCCGTAAGCGTTTAGGGGGTGGGACCTCAGCGCCTGGACTATCTTCACCACGTACTTCAACACTGCGTCATCTACGTACACCTCCTCGGCCCTCCGCATCCAGCTTAGCAGCTCCTCTCTCCCCACCACGGGGGTCACATACGCCGTGGGGTCGTCCCTCCTCCACGCGAGCCTCCTCTTGAGGATCTCCGCCTCCTCGGCCTCGCCTGGGTAGCCCACCGAGAGCTGGATCAGGAAGCGGTCTAGCTGTGCCTCTGGCAGGGGGTAGACGCCGCGGTGTTCCACGGGGTTCTGCGTGGCGAGGACTATGAAGGGCTCCTCCAGCTTGTAGGTCACCCCGTCCACTGTCACTTGGCGCTCCTCCATTGCCTCAAGAAGCGCCGCCTGTGTCTTAGGCGGGGCGCGGTTTATCTCGTCGGCCAGGAGGACGTTGGTGAAGACGGGGCCTTTGACGAACTCGAAGCGGCCCTCGTGGGGGCGCCAGACGTTTACCCCCACCACATCGCTTGGGAGCATGTCAGGCGTAAACTGGATGCGCTTGAAGGAGAGGCCGAGGGACTTGGCCAACAGCTTGGCCAATGTGGTCTTGCCCAGCCCAGGCGGGTCTGTGAAGAGGACGTGGCCCTGGGCCACCACTGCCGCGAGCAAGAGCTCCAGGGTCTCCCGCTTGGCCACGTAGAACTGCGACAGCACCTCCAGCACCTTTCTCACGGCGGTGGGTAAAAATCTATTAAAAAAGGTAGTTTTGTGAAGCCCCTCCTCGCCACCGACGCAATGCTCCTCGCCACGGGCCTGGCCTTGGGAAACGGGGACGTGGCCCTCCTGGCCGCGGTGCCCCTCGCCTCCTACGCAGTAAACGCGTTGCTCCCGCCCCCGCGGATAGCCGTGGCTAAGAGGAGGGAGGGGAGCTACGTGGAGGTGTACATCCGGGGGGATAGACTGCCGGGCGTCTTGTACATATACGACGCCGCGCCGCTGGACGCGCCCGGCGGGCCCCGCAGATGGGCCCTCTTCAAGCCTCCTCTTAAAAGGACGCTGAGGCTCCGTTACAGAGAGGAGGCCCCCGGCGGGGGACTCGTGGTAGAGGTTTACAACCCGGCCATGACCAAGAGGGCGGTGGTGGTGTACGCCGAGGAGCCCCGCGCCGCGGCGCCCCCCGCCAAGCCCTGGGAGGGGGCAGAGGAGTTCGCCGAGGTGAAGCCCTACCAGCCCGGGGACCCGCTAAGGCGCGTAAACTGGCGCGCCTTTGCCAAAACGGGCGAGCTCTACGTGAACAAGTACGCCGGGTCCGAGCGGGGCAGGGCCGTGGTGGTGGTAGACGCCAGGAGGCTCAGGGGGGCCGTGGTGGAGGCCGCGGCCAAGGCGGCGGCCATCCTCGCCGAGAGGGGGTACGACGTGTCCTACTTCGTGTTAGGCCACGGCGAGGCCCAGGAGGTGCCCAAGTCCTTCACCCCCTCCTGCACGGGCAGGCCCCCCTGCGCCGACCTCGTGGCCTACGTGGGCTCTCTGAGAGACCCCTGCCCCGTGGACTGCCCACGCGTCGTGTACATAGACGTGGCGGCCCGCAACCCCCTGGCGGCCATTAGGCGGCTCTCTCTCTACCGAGAGCTCAGGGCCAGAGGCGCCGAGGTGCTCACAGACGTCGAAAAACTGGCTGAGGTGGTATGAGGCCCCTATACGGCTTGGCTACGGCGGCTGTCCAATACGCCCTTTTCGTAGGACACCCAATCCTCTCCATATACCCCCGCGCCCTTGACCACTGGGCCAGCCCAGGGGCGTTCGCCGCCTTTCTCCTCATCATAAACCTCGCACTGAGCCTCAAGAGGCCCTACACGGCGGCCTTCGCCACCCTAGTCCTATACCTCGCCGAGGCCGCCTTGGCGTCTCCCACCCTAAGGCTCTTCGTCGCCCTCCCCGAGGTCCCCCCGCCGAGCCCCTGGCTTGGCCTAGCCGCCGCATTGCTGACAGTGGCAACGGCCGTGGAGGGCCCCCACGGCCTCTACCTAGCCGCCGCCGGGGCGCCAGCCGCCGCCCTACTCTTGGCCAAGGACTACGCCCCACGCCTAGACTACACAGCCGGCCTAGCCCTAGCCGCCATCGGCCTAGCCCTGCTCCTCTGGGCCACAAGGCCCGCCGGGAGCTAGGCGCTACGTAGGATTTTTTAAATTGGATGTACGGCGTACTCATGGCGTCGGTGTTGGAGTTGTTGGGGCCTCACGCCTACGGACTTTGGAAATACGGCGTAGGGCCCACCGACGACGTTGAAACAGCCATCACCAAGCTGAAAGCCACCGCCCCACACCTCGCCAAGTTCTTAAGCGAGGTTGCGCAGAGACGCCTTTGAAACTTTTAATAACGGACACAGTAGGTGAGGGGGCCCGTAGCTCAGTCAGGTTAGAGCGGCGGCCTTCGGAGCCGTAGGTCGTGGGTTCAGGCAAGCCGCCCACAAATCCCACCGGGCCCGCCAATCGCTCGCCCCGCGTCTCAACCTACGTCTAGTAGCTCAGGTCAACGTTAGTAAGAAATGACGTTCAAGAAACATATATGACTGGCTTAAAATCGCGCACATATATTGCTAAGACAAGCTGAGAGCCAAAGCGCTGATGTTAAAGCGTAATGGCTAGGGTATGCCCGTTGAGGCAGTATTACACCCCCGTGTAGATTTCAATTCCCAGCCTCTCCGCTACTTTCTTCGCATCTTCCTCGGCGTATGGCGTGATGATTATCAGCCTGTCTGGCCTCTTGCCCTCTTTCTCGGCGTATAGGTCGGCCTTTCTCTTGAAGAGAGACACTTCATACGGCCTGGCGTGGGACGTAATTTCGATGAGTATGACCTTGCCGTCTTTAACGGCGACGTCCACCTCTACCTCGCTTGGGAAGCCGAATACCCTCCCCTCTTCGTCGTACGCCGTCCAACGCTCTACTCTGAGGCCGAGCTCTCTCTCGACAACGCCCCGAAGGCCTTCGCGGAAGGCCGCCTCGGTCATTACGCCCCACCTAGCGCCCAAAGCGTCAAGACGGCGGAACCCCCTCTCCACCTCAGCCCTAAGCCTACCCAACTCCTCCTCGACTCTTCCAATCCTCTCCTCGTGTTGCGCAAACCCCCTATTCATATCCTCCCTCAGCCTCACTAACTCTTCCTCAACTCTCCCAATCCTCTCCTCATGGCGGTCAAGCCGCTTGAAGACTTCGGCAAAGAGTTGGTCATAGCGTTGGAACCCCTTGTTCATATCTTCTCTTAATCGCACAAGCTCCTCTTCGTGTCTACCAAGCCGTTTAAACACCTCGGCAAACAACTCTTCATGGCGATCCAGCCGCTTGAGAATCTCGGCAAACAGCTGGTCGTGCTGTTCCAGCTTTTTGAGAATTTCTGCGAAGAGTTGATCGTATTTTTCAAATCGCTTGAACACCTCGGCGAATAGCTGATCGTAGTGTTCAAACCTCTTATTCATGTCTTCTCTTAGCCTTGCCAGCTCTTCCCAAATTTTCACAAGCTCCTCCTCGTGTCTGTCCAGCCTCCTCAGAATCTCCTCCAGCCCAATTAGCCCAGCCACTGCGTACCTAAACTCCTCATCCTCCTTCAACAACTTGAGAAGAGTGGCCTTGAGCTGGGCAAGATCCACAACCACGCATATGCCCAAGTATATAAGTATATAAGCTTCTACAGCGCGCAGACCGACGAGCGCTACAGACTTTGCCTAAGTCAGAGGGGGGCAACGAAGGCAAAAAGCGCGCCATTATGTCGCGTTTGAAGGTGTTGTTGACTCGGAGACTGGTTATATCAGGGGTCTCGTCGCCGTTTAAGGGTGTGATAGTGGGCTGAGAGTTGTGGTGGGCCCGCCGGGATTTGAATTCCCGGGGGGTACCCTCCCGGGACCTCCCGGTTATCAGCCGGGCGCTCTAACCGGGCTAAGCCACGGGCCCCTGGGGGTGTGTTTTTCCATGTTTAAAAGTTTAAAGGTGGGGTTTGTGGGGGGTTATGGCTGGTCTTTTGAGGTATGTGGCCGTGCGGCTGGCGTTGGCTGTCCCCACTCTGTTGATTTTGCTCACTGTTGTGTTTTTTGTGCTTAGGGTCATCCCGGGGAACCCTATTGTGGCCATGGTGGGGATGAAGGCCCCCCAGGAGTACGTGGAGCAGTTGATTAAGGAGGCAGGCTTGGACAAGCCTCTTTACGTCCAGTACTTTGACTACTTGGCGCAGGTCTTTACTGGCAACTTGGGCAGGAGCCTCATCTTTGGGAGGAGGGAGGTGGTGGCGGAGATTTTGGATAGGTTGCCGGCCACGGTGGAGCTCGCCGTTGCGTCGTTTTTAGTGAGCGTGGCGCTTGGCCACTTGTTTGGTTTTTTGGCGGCTAGGTTTGGCGGGTGGGTGGACTCTGGGGCTAGGGTGTACTCCATGGTGGCGTATGTCTTGTTTATCCCGTTTCTGGGCCTTGCCCTCCAGCTCGTCTTCTCAGTGTGGCTTGGCCTTTTCCCTGTGGCTGGGAGAATTACCCCGGGCTTGGAGCCGCCGAGAATAACCGGTCTGTACGTAGTGGACTCCATTCTCGCGGGGCGCCTAGACTCCCTCGCCGACGCGCTTTGGCACCTCGCCCTCCCCTCCTTCACCCTCGGCCTCGTGCTTTCGGGGGTCTTCACCAGGCTTATTAGGAACAACATGGTGAAGACGTTGTCTGAGGACTTCGTCGCGGCTTATAGGGCCATGGGGTTTGGGGAATGGGCTGTCCTCTGGAAGGCGTATAGAGCCGCCATTGTGCCCACAGTGACGATGATGGGGCTCCAGCTCGCCCTCCTGCTACAGGGGGCCGTGTTGACGGAGACCACGTTTTCCTGGCCGGGCTTAGGCACTCTCCTCCTGGAGCGGATACAGTACCTCGACTACACCACTGTACAGGGGACCGTGGTCGTTTTCGTCGTCATAGTCGTATTGTTAAACGTAGCCGTTGACATCGTCAACGCGTTGCTTGACCCAAGAGTGAGGAAGGGGGTATGATGCTGAGGGTTGGAGTCCTCATAACAGCCGCGGTGGTGGCCCTCTCTATCGCGGCTCCGCTCATCGCGCCGTACGACCCGACTAAGTCCGTGGGCGAGCCCCTGGCGCCCCCCAGCGCGGCTCACCTCTTTGGCACCGACAATTTGGGGCGGGACGTCTTTAGCAGAGTCTTGTACGGGGGGCAAGTGATCATCGGAGTCTCGCTTCTCGCTACAGCTCTCTCGGCGGCGGTGGGCTTCCCCCTGGGCCTCTTCTCGGGCTACGTGGGCGGGCGGGTGGACAGGGGGTTGAGCATGGTGATGGACAGCATGTACGCCTTTCCCAGCCTCATCTTGGCCATTGCCATAGCCAGCGTCTTGGGGCCCAGCCCGTTAAACGCCGCAGTGGCCATCGCCGTTGTGTATGTGCCCACGTATTTTAGAATGGCGCGCAACGAGACTATGGTGGTTAAATCCAGCTTGTTCGTTGAGGCGGCCGTGTCGCTGGGGGTGCCCAGGTGGAAGATTCTCTTCCGCCACATCTTGCCCAACCTAGTGCCCAGCTTCGTTGTCGTGGCCACGATCAATATCGCAGACGCCGCGTTGACCGAGTCCGCCTTGGCGTTCTTCGGCTACACAGTGACGCCGCCTACCCCGGACTGGGGGCTTGACCTCTCCAGCGCGAGGTCTTACATTGTGAATGGGGCGTGGTGGCTCTTGGCCCCTGGCTTCTTCATAATATTGACCGCCCTGGGGTTTTCACTGATGGGGGAGGGTCTTGGGGAGAGAGTGGGTAAAAAAGAGTGGTGAAAAAAGCTACCCGACTTTGATGGTCCAGTACCTGAATATCATCGTTGGGTCTACCACTACCTGTATGCCCGGCCTCGTCGCCATGTACAACTTGCCTTGTATAAGCGGTATTATGGGCACGTCTTGGGCAAGTATGCGCTGTGCCTGTAGGTAAAGCTGTTCTCTGGCCGTCTGAGAGATTTCCACCGACGCCTTGTCTAAGATCTGGTCCATCTCTGGGTTGCTGTACCCGTTTCCAAGCCACTTATTTGCGCCAGTCTTTAAAAACGGCGTTGTGTAGTCGTCGGGGTCTATGTAGTCGGGGTACCAGCCGAGCAGTGAGACCATCAATGCGCCGCTTCTGAGCTGTTGCACATATGTGGCCCACTCGGCAGATTTAACTGTGACAGCGATCATCCCCGTGGCCTCCCACTGTTGCTTCAACATCGCCGCTAGGTCTTTCTCAGCGTCGCCGTAGTGAGTTGGCGTGTACCACAGCTCAATGTTCAACTTCTTGGACTCGCTGTAACCAGCCTGTTGTAGCAACGTCTTTGCAAGCGTGGTGTTGCAGTCGCCGTACTTCTCTTTGAAGACTGGGTAGGAGCTCCACATGCCCTCTGGTATCAATGTGTATAGCGGCGTAACTGTACCGCGGTAGACCACGTTGACTATGTCCCTTCTGCACACGGCCGCGGCGAGGGCTTGTCTCACTTTGACGTCTTTTAACTCTGGCATGTTGAGGTTGAGCACTATGTATCTAATGAAGGAGCCCGGTATTTCCACTATGTTGAACTTGCCCGAGGCCCTCAGCGCCTCTACGTCGGGCGGATTTAAAGTCCTCCAGGCAATGTCCACCTCCCCTCTCTCAAGGGCAAGTCTTAAGGTTGTGGCATCTTTATAGAACCGAATGACTACCCGGCCCACCTGGGGCTTGGGGCCGTAGTGGTAGGGGTTTACCTCAAGGACTATCTGCTGGTCTCTCACAAAGCTCTTGATGCAGTAAGGCCCCGCGCCGCCCGCCGTTTGATCTGAGTCGATCTTGTCTGGAGCGTATTTGGGATGTACTGGGAAATAGGGCGGCGTAGCCGCTAGGGCTAGAAAGTAGGAGATTGGCTTTTTGAGGTAGAATACCACCGTCGTGGCGTTGGGGGCCTCCACCTTTTCTACGAAGTCTGTGACAAGCCACGCCGGGTCTCCGTTTATCTTCATCACACGCTCAATAGACCTCTTGACGTCGGCCGCGGTCAGCGGCGTCCCGTCGCAGAACTTGAGATTAGGCCTTAGCTTAAAGACCCACACCTTGCCCCCCTCGAGCACAGTCCAACTCTCGGCGAGGTCTGGCTCTATCTCCGTAGTGCCTGGCTTATACCTGACGAGGCCCGCCATGGTGTTGTACAAGACTTCCCAAGTGAAGAAGTCGTAGGCGTTCGCCGGGTCGAGGTCTGTCACCTTGTCTGTGACGCCTATTGTAATAGTCAAAGGCGCAGCCTGCGGCGTAGTAGTCGTGGCGGGGGTAGTGGGCTGGGGGGTGGGAGCCGTGGTAGGTCGTGCCGTGGTGGGAGCGGCAGTGGTTGTGGGCTGCGCTGGTTGTTGAGCTAGAAACACGGCGGCAATTGCTAATACTATTACTAATATGGCGATTCCAATTGCCAAGTATTTGTTCATGTGAGAGAGATACAGGTGGGTTATATTCTTTAAGCTGTGTCTTTCTTTGGCTGTGAGGCGCGTGGTAGCCGTGGTTGGCGTGGCTAGGTTTGTGCGGTACTTCATCTTGGGGCATCTCGCTGTTTCTCTGCCCATCGCCTTGGAGGCCTCTGCTGGAGGCGCGGCGGGGGCTGGCGCAGTGTTGTCTCTGGCGGGGCTTATATCTCTCGGCGCCTCCATTGCCTACAGCGTGGTGGGAGACGTAGTGGGACACGCCAGGGGGCTTGCGATCAGCGAGACCGCGTTTGCCCTCGGCCTCTTGGCTTTGGCCCATGTGAAAAATCCTTGGCTTTTGGCCCTGGCGCTTGGGCTGGGGGGCATGGGGACTTTGGGCCCCGGCGCCACTAGGGGGGGCCTTTGTGCCTCTCATATTGGCCGTGATTAGAGATAACAGCAAAAGCCACGTGGAAAGCGCCAGGGCCATCGGCGTTGTGAACTCCATATCCACATTAGGGGGCATACTGGGCTCTGCTACGGCCGGTTTCACCGAGTTGCGCCGGTCTATACCGCCTTACTCGGCCGTGGCCCTTGGGACAGCCCTCCTAATTGCCGTGGCGCTGGGGCGGGGCGAGAGAGTTAGGGCAGTGAACCCGCTTAAGAGAGTGGCAACTAGGGGGAGAGAGGTGGCGGGCTACTCTCTCAGCCAATTCGTGGCCGGGGTGGGCATAGGTCTCTCAATGCCCCTCCTCTCTCTGTGGCTACACGCATACATGGGGCTCGACGAGGCAACAATAGGTCTCATCTTCGCGATGGGCAACGGCGCCTTTATGGTGTCTTCCCTCTTCGCGTATAGGCTCGTGGAGGCTCTGGGGCTTGTAAGAGCCGCCGTGGTGAGCCGCGTGGCCTCGGGCGTGCTCTTGGCCTCATTGCCAATTTTCAGAGAGGCGGCGCCGTTCGCAGTGGCCTTTGTCTTCTACAACGCCGCGGTGGGCATTGGAGGCACGGCGCGCTCCTCCTACATCTCCTCCGTGGCGCCCGTGGGCAGTGAAGCCACTACGCCCGCCGTTTCTAACATAGCCATTAGGGCAAGCTCTGTGCCCTCGGTGGCGCTGTCTGGGTACATAATGGAGCTAGAGCCAGCGGCGGCGATGCCCCTGGCAGGCCTTATGCTAATAGCCGCGGGGGCCATAATGTGGAAGATGTTGAAAGAGCCCGAGGAGTTTACACACTAGCTCCGTATCCTCCCCCTCCTGGGGTTTCTATTACCACCTCGTCGCCCTCCTCCAGCTCCACAGTGACGCTTTCAATTTCCTCAACGGCGCCGTTCTTCCTTCTTATCACAACTCTGGCAGGCTTGCCCGGCTCGCCGCCTTCTAGGCCCCAGGGCCCCATTTTGAACCTAGAGGCTATTATTGAAAGCGTCGACTTTGACAAGACTTTGAAAGATCTCACTATGCCGTCTCCCCCCGGCCACTTGCCGCGCCCACCGCTCCCCTCCCTTATCTTATACGCGGTAAATTTGAGGGGGAACTCCCTCTCCGCGATCTCAATCGGCGTGTTTAACGTGTTCGTCATATTTACATGGACGCCGGAGACGCCGGGCGAGCCGGGCCTCCCCCCAGTGCCTCCCCCCACCGTCTCGTAGTAGGACCAGTAGCGGCCTTTCCAGAAGCCGCCTATCATGACGTTCATCATAGTCCCAGAGCCCGCGGCGGGTATTCTGCCCCGCAACGCCTTTGACAGAGCGAGGAAGGTCACGTCTGCCACTCTCTGGCTCGTCTCCAAGTTGCCTGCCCCCACGGCGGCTGGCTTGACGGGGTTTACCAAGGTGCCTTGAGGAGCCTCCACGCTTATTACCTCGTAGAAGCCGTGGTTTGTGGGTACGTCTACGCCGAGGGCTGACCTAACTGCGAAGGAGACGGACGAGAAGGTGACTCCAAGCACGGCGTTTACGGGGGCCTCCACCTGTCTACTTGTCCCTGTGAAATCCGCCTTGATGCCCCTCTCCGATATCTCCAGGGCTATGCGTATGGGGAGGAGCTCGCCTCTCCAGTCGAGGTAGTCCTCCGCCCTGTAGACCCCCTTGGGCCACTTCTCCACCTCGGCCAGAGCCAGCCTCCTCCCGTACTCAATAGCCTCCTCCCAGCCCATTGCCACATCGCCGAATCTTTCAAAGAGGTCTTTTACCCGGGCGGCGCCTACTCTAGAAGCCGCCAGTTGCGCCTCTAAGTCGCCTCTTGCGTAGTCCGGGGTCTTAAAATTGGCGAGGATTATCGCCAAGACCTCTCTGTTGAGCTCGCCCCTCCTCAGTATCTTTACCGGGGGTATTACCACGCCCTCTTCGTACAAGGTCTTGGCCGCCGGGTTGAGAGAGGCCGGGAGAGGCCCTCCCACGTCTACGTAGTGGGCCTTGGAGGCTATGTATGCCACAAGTCTGCCCCGCCAGTGGACTGGGTACAGCACCATGACGTCGTTGAGGTGTGTGCCAGAGATGTAGGGGTCGTTGGTGAGCACCGCGTCGCCCTCCTCCAGCTCCACGCCCTCCTTTGACAAATAGCGCAAGAGGTTTTTAACGCCGACGTAGAAGGAGCCTAAGTGCACGGGGATGTGCTCCGCCTGTGCCACAATTCTCCCCTCGGCGTCTACTACAGCCACGCTGTGGTCCATTCGCTCCCTAATGTTGGGAGAGAAGGCGGAGTTCCTAAGCGCTATTCCCGCCTCCTCCGCGATGTACTCAGTGGCCTTGAAGACGAGCTCCCACTTCATAGCCTCATCTCCAATACGCCGTACTTCCCCACGGCCGCCTCCCACCGCGGCGGCACAACGGTGGTTGAGGTGTCCTCGACTATTAGGGCGGGGCCCTTTACTCTGTAGCCCAGGGGTAGCTGGGCCCTCTTGTACACCGCCGCCTTTGTCCACCCGTCGAAGTACACCTCTCTCTCCCCCACCTCGGGCGCCCCCTCCGACGGCGGATCTCTTAGGCGCGGCTTCGCCCGCTTGACTACGGCGAAGGCGCGGATTGTGACTACCTCCACCTCTCTGTCCAGGGTGAAGCCGTAGGTGGCCTTGTGCCGCTCCTCGAAGGCCCTCTTCACCGCCTCGGGAGATACGTAGGCGCCTAGGGGCACCGTCAGCTCCCACCCCTGGCCTTTGTACCTCACGTCTGCCAGTCTCACGTAGTAGTCGGGCTTGTAGATAGACAGCTGTTGCTCAAGCAGGCGGAAGCCCTCCGCCAAATCGCGGGGATACGCCATGCGGGCCTCGAATTTGAAGTCCGCCATGAGCATGCCAAGGGAGGTAAATACGCCTGGCATAGGCGGTATCAACACCCTGCTGATACCCATCTCCTCAGCAACCTCTGCCGCGTGTTGCGGCCCCGCGCCGCCGAAGGCCATTATGGCAAAGGACGAGGGGTCAAGCCCCCTTTCCACTGTGACCAACCGTATAGCCCTCGCCATTTCTAGGTTTATCAACTTTACAGCGGACGCAGCCACGTCGACGGGGTCCCCCAACTTGGCCAACGCCTTCTCAGCCGCCCTTGGGTCCAGCTTGACGGCGCCGCTGGCTAAGGCCTCGGGAATTCTGCCCAAGACCAAGTTGGCGTCTGTCACCGTGGGCTCTGCGCCGCCTCTGCCGTAGCACGCGGGGCCTGGGTCAGCTCCGGCGCTGAGGGGGCCCACCCTCAGGGCGCCCCCGGCGTTTCTCCAAATAATCGTCCCCCCACCCGCCGAGACCTCGGCCAAGTCGACGAAGGGGAAGCGGACTGGGTAGCCCGACCCCTTGACTATCCTCCCCTTGTGGCTCTCTCCGCCCACCTCGTACTCCGTGGTGATAGAGGGCTCGAAGTCTACGACGACGCCGGCCTTGGCAGTGGTGCCGCCCATGTCAAACGACACAACTCTCCTTTCCCCCAACGCCTTGGCCAACTCTGCCGCCGCCACTACTCCCGCGGCGGGGCCCGACTCCACCAGTTGGACGGGGCGCCGTGCCGCCTCTTCCACGGTGACTAAGCCCCCAGAGCTGGCCATTACGTACATTCTCCCGCCTCTGGAGCGGACGTAGCTGTCCAGCTTGGCCAAGTACCTCCCCACCACCGGCATCAGCGCCGCGTTTACCACGGCAGTGGAAAACCGCTCGTACTCCCTCGGCTCCCATGCCACCTCGTGAGAGGCGGTGACGTACTCGAAGTATTTGCGCAAAACCTCCGCCGCCCTCCTCTCGTTGTCTGGATTTGCGTAAGAGTGTAGAAACCCCACCGCGGCCGCCACGGCGCCTGCGGCTCTGGCCTTCTCCGCAAGCGTAGACACCTCGGCCGGGTCGACCTGCTTTTCCACAGTGCCGTCTGGCAGAGTCCTCTCCTCTACCTCGAACCGGAGGTCCCTCGGCACTATTTGCCTAGGCTTTTGGAAAAACAAGTCGTAAAGCCGCGGCCTATTCTGTCTGCCTATTTCCAACACATCTCTGAAGCCCTTGGTGGTGAAGAAGGCCACCTTGGGGAGCTCAAGCCCCACCTGCCCCAGGAGGGCGTTTGTGCCAATGGTAGAGGCGTGTAAGACCTCGGAGAATTCCAGCCGCGAGAGGCCCTCCACCACGGCCCTCTCGGGCTCTCTTGGAGTAGACAAAATCTTAAACGCGGCCACTCTGCCCTCCTTGTCTACAGCCACAAAGTCTGTGAAAGTGCCGCCTACGTCCACTCCGACGATCATCTCCTTCTATAAAGCAAAACGCCCAAGAGGCCGATGGCCGCTAAGACGGCCAAGTAGAGGCCAGCGGCTAGGCGGCCGTATTGGAGTATGCTAGTCATTATGTAGGGGGCGGTGCCAGCGAAGATAGTGTTGCCGAATTGGTATGCAGTAGAGACACCGGTGTTTCTCACAAGTGTGGGGAATAATTCTGCGAGGTAGGCGGCTTCAGGCGTGTAGACAATTCCGTGGGCGATGCCTGTTAATATCGCTAGCAAAAACAGTGTAGAAACATTCGAGAGACCTTGTTCCACGAGCAGGGCGGCTATTATAAATAGCAAAAAGCCGAAAACTATTGGGGGTATATTGCCTATACGCTCTGCGACAAATCCGCTTATGATAACCCCGAGGAGGTCAAACACCGCGAATATTACCACTAGGAGGAATCTAGTGGTCGCATCTATGAGCTTCAAGGCGCTTGCGACGTTTGGCAAGAACGTGTTTCCATAGTAAAACACCGCGCCTGCCGCTCCAGCTAGAAAAATGCCCACTGTGAGAGGTTTCCAGTATCTTGTAAATACCTCGCCGATGGGATTAGACGTCTTTTCCGCCGCGCGCTTGGCCTCAATATACTCAAAGGTTTCACCAAATCTTAGTCTGAATAATAGCCCTATAACCACTAGGACTAGTGATAACATAAATGCAACTCGCCAGCCCCACGCCGCCGTCGCGCCTTCGCCAAAGGCTTGAACAAAAGCCAGCATAACGCCGGCAGCCAAGAGCAACCCAAGAGGGACGCCGCTTTGGACAAACGTCATGAACAAGCGTTTGCGTTTAACGTTTTCAAATATGTAGTTTACCGCAGACCCCCATTCACCCCCCAGCGCCAAGCCTTGTAGAAGCCTGAGCGCAATTACTGTCATCGTGGCGGCGACCCCCCACTGCGCATAAGACGGCACTGCGCCTATAAGCGCCGTGGCGAGCCCCGCCAGAGTCAAAGTCCAAAACATGGCGACTCTCCTCCCATAGCGATCGCCTATGTAACCAAAAAGAAGTGCACCTATGGGGCGAGCAAAAAAGCCTAGGGCAAAAGTGAGAAAGACGTTCGCCAATTGCACCAATGGATCCTTAGATGGGAAAAAGGCGGCTCCCACGTAGCTCGCCGCTACTGCGAACAAAAATGCGTCATACCACTCCAGCACAGTTCCAGAGGCAACACCAATCACGAGACCCGGAGATATTTTTACCGACATAAGCGAAATTTATAATGTATTTTTAAGTATCGCACATAAAGTTGTTCATGGCGTAAGGAGAGAGCGGTAGCCAAATTCCCACGGATTTTTCAGTGCCTAAAAGTTATAAATCTGATATAGCAACTCACTAGTGAGTGTTAGGAGGATTATAAGGTCGGAGGAGGTGACTAACGCGAAGGCGCTGGAGATCTTGAGGGAGTTGGCCTCTAGGTCTCAGCTCAGCGAGGAGCAGAGGAAGACTCTCGACTACCTTGAGAAAGTCGTTAAGAGGAGGGGGGACGAGGCCGAGGCCTTGGTGAAACAGCTCATGGAGCGCTTCGGCTTTACTAGAGTCACAGCGGTTCAACTGGTGAACTTGTCCATAGATTCGTTAGAGGAGCTGAGGGTCGTGCTCTCCTACCTGGAGAAGAGGGAGTACTCAGACTCGGAGCTGAAGGAGATTTTGAAGCTGTTGACTGGGCAATGAAGAAGAGGGAGGAATACGGCTACGTAATTGACATACTGCCGCCTGAAGTCGCAGTGTACAAACTCCCCCCTAAGATTAGGCGAGACTTCCCCCACGACGCCACCTACGCCCACTTAGTGGGAGAGGAGCACTTCACTCTCCTGGAGGTCACCCTGAAGAGAGGCGTCTCTGTGGAGATAGGGGAGAGACTGTACGTGGGCCCCGGGGCCAGAGATAAGGTGGACAAAATCGTGAGGAGGATTAAATACGATGACCTTCAGCCCCAGGGCCGGGAGAACCTCGCCGCCATTGTTAAAAAGCTTGTAGAACAACAGGAGAGCCGCTTCGTGAAATGGCTAAACGAGGCAGGGCCCCTCACTCTTAAAATGCACAGCCTAGAGCTACTAAGGGGGGTGGGTAAGAAGAAAGTTCAGGAGATCCTCGAGGAGAGGAAGAAGAAGCCCTTTACCTCCTACGAAGACGTCAAACAGAGAGTCGGAATCGACCTGGTAGAATTAATCACGGACAGAATTCTCAGAGAAATCGCGGGGGAAGACCCCTACTACCTATTCACCACTCCGCCTCCCGCTACTTCACTCTGACTATTTTGAAGCGGTCTAAAATCTGCCACACCTCCACCTCTGCCCCCGGAGCCAGCCTCCCCTTGGCCTCCTCTTCCACGTACTTCATAGGCACCTCAATGGTCTTGTAGTCCCGCATGTCCATGAGCTGAATCACGTCGCCCGATATTGAGAGAATTTGCGCCGTGAATTTCTCAATTATTGGAACCTCGATCTGCGCATCCACTGGCAAACTGAGCGTCCTCTTCGCCCCATCAAAGACGCCCACGGCCACAACCCTGGCCTTGGCAGAGCCGTGTTTGCCCGTCTTCGACTTCTCAATTTCGACAACACGGCAAGGCTCCCCGTCTATGACCACGTAGGACCCCTCCTTGAGCTCTCCCACTTCCACATACTTCGTCGACATGGCACCACAATCGGCACCTCTATTTAAGTATTACGCGAGGCTAGACGCGGGCCAACCTCCTTCGCCGCCCTAGACTACCCCATAGGCGGGCCACCGGCCTTTAGGCCCGGGGGCGTTCCCCCAGGCAATAACCCATGTAAAAGTGGGCGAGGGGGGTGGGTCGTGGATTATTCGCTACTAGTGCGCACTAGACGCAGGAGTAGTTGAGAATCTCTGCGCATTTTGAAATCTCCTCAGGAATCTTGGGAATCGCCTCGACGATTACTTTGCGGATTAGCGCCATTTTTTCCGTCATCATTTTCTCCACGGCCTCGGCTGTGACCGGCTGGTGGGGGACCCATATGTCGTAGTCTGTGACGAGGGCTATTAGGCCGTAGCACATCCCCAACTCTCTCGCTAGGTTGATCTCGGGGACAAGCGTCATGCCTATGATGTCGCAGCCAAACACCTCTCTCCAGATGCGGGACTCGGCCTTTGTGCTGAAGCGTGGCCCCTCGATACATATATAACACCCGCCGTCGTGAGTCTTGTTGTACTTCGACGCGGTCTCCACTAACACCTTCCGAATCTCCTGTGTAAAGGGCTCGAGGCCTATTTGCACGTGGCACGTCCGCGGCCCGTCGTAGAAGGTGTACTCGCGCCCCTTGGTCATGTCCACGAACTGGTCTGGGACGACGAAGTCGCCGGGGGCGTAGTCGGGCCTCAGCGAGCCCACCGCGCTGACCGCCACCACGGACTTGACGCCGAGGGCGTGGAGGGCGTATATGTTGGCCCTGTAGGGTATCTTGTGGGGCGGGTACTTGTGCCCCCTCCCGTGCCTAGGCAGAAAGGCCACTACCCGCCCGGCGACTCTGCCAACGATGACGTTGTCTGAGGGGAGCCCGTAGGGGGTGTGCATCTGTACCTCCACGGCGTTTTCAAAAATCCCAGGGTCGTACAGCCCAGAGCCCCCAATGATGCCCAGAGTGGGGAAGCTGTCAAACCCTATCTCCTGAGGCCTCCTAGGCGGTTGAGTCAGTTTCACAACCATGTCGCCTAAATTACCTACTTTATTTAACTATTATGACGCCAAAAACGCCCAGGGCGCCACTCGACGGAGGTGGGCTCGGGTTGTTTAAACCCGTGTTTTCCGTAGAAGGGCCAGCCGGTGCCGCTCTCGCCGTACTTCATGACGAGAGACCACTTATGCTTGTGAAAGCCAACCATGCCCTTGCCGCCAGAGCCGCCGCTCTTCCTATGCTGGCCCAAGTGCTACTTTGGAGTATTTGACGGCTGGCTAGCGCTTAGGCGAGGGCGTGTGGGCGAGGCTTTTATAGTTGGTCGTTTTAGCTGACGTGTCTGAGGTATTTGCGCCGACGCCTACGGAGTTATTGAGGAAGTACGGGGCGAAGAGGCTGGGCGAGCGCTATGAGGTCTCTGCGTTAAATTTGCCCTGGGTTTTTAAACGTGAGATAGAGGTCGAGATTTCGCCTGGTAAGCAGTACCGCATCTCTGGCGTAGAGGTGGTCGGCGTGTCTCCGCCGTGGGAGACGTACGTGGCCCTTGTGGACAAGGGCGGGGAGTTTGGGGTGGGGTATGTGGCGTCTCCCAGGAAGAGGATGTTTCAATGTATCCGCAAGCCCTACGCCTACCCCCTCGGCGTTAAAACGCCGCCGCATATAGTGGTTAAGCCAGTGGAGCTCTTCCTCACCGACGCCCCGGGCGTTGTGGAGTGCGTAGACAGAGCCTTCACCGCTGGCTACCTCGCCGTTTTTATAAATGCGCCTGTTTCAGTTGTTCAAAAGGCGCAGGTCCGGATAGAGCCAGTCATCGAGGAAATGTTTAAATAGTGAGGAAAGTATAGAGTTTGGAATGGAGATCAAGCTTCCGGGTCAAGACGCCGAGGACATTATTGACCAACTGCTCGGCGGGGGCGAAGACACGGCGCTGATGCAGACAATTACCAAGGAAAAGGCCTTGATTAGGATTAGGCTGGAGAACAGGAGGGGGCACTACGTGACTATTGTGGACTTCGGAAACTCCGACGACGCAAAACAGCTGGGAATCAAAGACTTGGCCAGGGAGTTGAAGAAGAGGCTGGCGGCGGGGGGGACTATTAGGGATAGCTGGATTGAGATACAAGGCGACCACCGGCACAAGGTCAAGAAGCTCTTAGTAGAGATGGGGTTCAAGGAGGAGAACATACTCATCGATGAGGGAGTCACTGAGACGTAAGGCGGAGGAGGCGCTGGGGAGGGGGGACTACAAGGCCTTGGCTGCCCTCTGTCTAGAGCTACTAGAGGCCACGGAGTGGCTCGAGGCTTGGAGAAAAATCGACAAACTGGCCCAGTCCAGCGGGGAATACGTCCTCGCCAAATTCCTAGCCTCAGCCTACGCCTTGGCAAACGACGGGATATACGGCGCACTGTCCCCAATGACGAGGGAATTCTTGGCTAGAGACGTCGTCGTGTGCCTAGAGAAGGCCAGCCAAGTCTTAGAATCCCAATATTTTTCCCAGCCCCTATAGGGGGCGGATTTCCACAATGGGGTTTTGAATGTGCACCCGCACCAAGAGGTGTTTCAGCTCCAGTGCCTCTGCCTTCTCCCTCTGCGCCTCGGTGAGCCGGCCCATGTTAGTCTTTACCTCAACGGCGTAGATCTCGCCGTCTTTCTCGGCGAATAAGTCAACTGTGGCGAGGGCGCGCCTATAGGCGAGTAGGTGGATGTGGCGACTTAGGGCCTGGAGCAGGGGGCCCAGCTCCGCCTCTATGCACCTCTTTACGCAGGGGGCGTATGCGCTGGCCTCGAGGGGCGTGGCGTCGGGCAGTCCCTCGAGACATCTGCCTCGCCAATAGCCGACTTTCACGTAGCCGTAGGGAGTGGCCAGCGTGTAGGCCAGCGGCCGCGGGGGCTCCGCAGCGCATTGGCCCTCCAGCGAGTGGTAGACCGCGGCCAGCTCCAGCGCTCTCACGAACTCTCCCGGCTTGAACACTCGAAAGCCCCTCTGCCTCAGCGCCTCGGCGGCTACGCACTCCCCCACTACGCCGACCTCTTTCACATCTTGGTCAAGGTGGGTATGCCGAGGATGTAGAACCCTGCCTCCAACACCGTCTTCACCGCGTTTACTAAGGCCAGCCTAAAGCCGCGGAGCGGCTCCTCGGCCTTTAACACAGGCGCCTTCTCGTAGTAGCTGTTGAACACTAGGGCGAGGCCGTCTAAGTACTCTGCGACGTAGTCTGGGCGGAGGGCTTGAAACGCCTCTTTCACGACAGTGGGCCACTCCGCCACTTTTACCACCAGGGTCTTCTCCTCGGGCAACATCTCCCCCGGTATCTCAGGCCGCGCTGGCGGGGCCTGTGCCTTCTCCAGTATGGAGTAGGCGCGGACATACGTGTACTGTAGGAATGGGCCAGAGTTCTGGCGCATGTTCAAGACGGCGTCCCACTTGAACTCTATGGGCTTCCTAGGACCGGTGGAGAGGAAGGCATATCTCACAGAGCCCACGCCCACCCTCTCGGCGATTACTCCCGCCACCTCTGGGTTAGCCTCTTTCACCAAGGCGGCGGACCGCTCAGCCGCCTCGTCCAAAATCTCGTCTAAGGAGATGTACTGCCCCCTCCTCGCAGACATCTTCGCCCCCGGCAAGTTGACCATTTCGTAGGCGTAGTGTACAACGTTCTTAGCCGCGTCTTCGTGGCCTAGGGCGTAGAGAATTATGCGGACGTGCGCCTGCTCGTGGGTCTGCTCCGTGGAGACCACCCTAATAACCTTGCCCAAGCCCCTTTTCCACTGCCACAGAGCGTAGGCCACGTCCCTCGTGACGTAGAGAGTGGTGCCGTCAGACCGAGTCAAAGTGACAGGAGGTATGAACTTGGGGAGGTCCAACACCTCGTGCAACTTGAAGTCCTCCGCGAATTTGTCGGCGCGGAACACCACGGCGCCGCCCTTGTTTTCCACATACTGAGGCCACCTCCTCTGCAACTCTCTCACAATCCTCATGGCCTCGCCAGACCAGACGGATATGTCGCTCTCGTAGTCCCAGTAGTCTATCTCTATGCCAAGCCTCGCCAAAGTCTCCCTCTGACCCCTCAGCACAAGATCCACCACCTCTCTCACGGCCTCCCTCGCCTCGGCGTCGCCGGCCTCGTACCTCCTGTTGAGCTCCACCGCCTCTTGAGCCACGTCTCTCTGCCCAAGGACCTCCACCACCTTGTTCACAAGGCCCCCCTCCACGTCCATCAGCCGCTTCAAGACCGCCACCCACTCATCAATCTGTGCAATTATCTCCCTCTTCTTCTCCTCCTCCCCCGCCGCCGCCAGCTCCTTCTTCAGCCTATTTATCTCCGCCACGGCGTTTGTGGCAGAGTATATGTAGCCCACCACTAAGTCCGGCTTAGCCCCCCGAGCCACGGCCTCCGCCGCCTCCTTCCTAACGGCGCGGTAGCCAATCGCCGCGTACATCACCTGGACGCCGCAGTCGTCGACGTAGAAGTGCGTCTCCACCTTAGCGCCGCAGAACTTCAAAAGCCGCGCCAGCGAGTCGCCCAAAATGGCGTTTCTCCCATGGCCAATGTGCAGAGGGTGGACGGGGTTGGCAGAGGTGTGCTCCACGAGGAAGGACCCCCCTGGACATACGTCTGACCCATAACGCCTGCCCATTTCAGCCACCGCGTCGAACACAAGCCCGGCCAGCCTGGCCACGTTCAACTCCGCGTTGAGGTACAAGCCATCTGCAGAGACCCACTGCAGATACTCAAGCCCCCAGTCCCCCTCCGCCGCCGCCTTCAACTGCCCGGGATCCACCTTGTACTTGTGGAAACGCGCAGTGAAGTAGCCAAACCTCTTCGCCCTCTCCACCTCGGGCACTTCGCCAATGCCAAGCCGCTTCGCCACCTCGGCCACCACTCTCCCAAACTCCTCCCTAGCAGGCTGTAGAGGGTCCACAAAGGCGAGTAATTCCCACTTATAAAACTTTAAAAACTCGTGCAAACGGCCGCCTATGGCTGAGGAGGTAAAGTTCTCGCCATACGAGGATGCAGTAGCCGGGCTAGTGGTACAGATACTGGGGAGGACAGGCGTGGCAGGCGAAGTAACACAAGTGAAGATCAGAGTACTAGAGGGGAGAGACAAGGGCAGAGTACTCACTAGAAACGTAAAAGGCCCAGTACGCCTCGGCGACATTGTAATGCTAAGAGAAACCGAAAGAGAAGCCAGGAGAATTACGGCAAGATGAAGATCCACAAGTGCTCCTTCTGCGGCGCCGACATACCCCCAGGCTACGGCATAATGTACGTAAGAAGCGACGGCACAGTACAGAGATTCTGTAGCAGAAAATGCTTCGTAAGCGCAGTCAAGTACGGGAGAAACCCCAGAAAGCTGGCCTGGGTAAGAAAGAAAAAAGCCAAAACTTCAAAGTAGTACACTTCTCCTCGTTATACCCGTAGTACCGGTTGACGCGCCGAGGCGCGAATCGGTAGATGTATATCAGCCACAAGCTATACACTTTGTACTCCTCGCAAGTGGAGTGTCGCCAAAACGACAGTTGCAGTAAAAATGTGAGGGAAAAATTAGCGTCTGACCGGGATGGCGTTTAGCCCGTGTTTTGCCCTAATCTCGTTGATCTTGTTTACCAGCGCCTCCAGCTCCCCTGCCGCTTGGCCTGGATCAATTACCACCGCGGCCGCGGCGGCCACGTTTATCCCAGCCGCCTTTCCCAACTTCTCCTTAGACGGCACATAGACGTAGGGCACCTTCTTCTCCTCGCAGAGAAGCGGGAGGTGGGCAACAACCTCGGGGGGGTCCACGTCCTCGGCAATTAACACAAGTTTCGCAAGGCCGCGCTCCACGGCCTTAGTAGTCTCGTTAGTCCCCTTTTTGATCTTCCCCGTCTGCCTCGCAATTGAAAGTATCTCCAGCGCCTTCTCAGCCACGTCGCTCGGCACCTCGAATCTGACGTAGAACGGCTTCCCCGGCAGAGGGTTGGCGTAGAACGTCTTTGGGTCAATCGTCACCGCCATGGCCCCCTAGAAATAACCCAATATATAAACTTTAGGCCGCCTCTCTGCGGAGCTCCTCGAGCCTCCTCCGCTTCAGCGTCTTCACAGGCCGCTCCGCCACGACGCCCTGCGGCATAAACATTAGCACCAAGATGACGACTATGCCGAAGACCATGTACTGGAAGAAGACGGGGTCCACGTTGACCACCTGCCTAATCCCCTCCTTGTACAAGCTCAACAACCTATCCGCGGCGTAGTATATGCCTACCCCAACTAGCGCGCCCACGTTGTTGCCGCTGCCCCCAATGATCAACATGAGCCAGGCGTAGAAGGTGTAGAGTGGGACAAACTGGCCCATGTTTACGAAGTTGTTGTAGAAAGCCAGGAGGGCGCCGGCCACGCCGCTGAGCGCCGAGGCGACTGCCAGCACTCTAACCCTAAAGCGGACTATGTCTTTTCCAAATACCGCAGCCGCCGTCTCTGCGTCGCGGATAGCCCTAAGCGCTCTGCCAAAGGGAGAGTTGCCCAGTCTCTCCGCCACGAAGAAGGTCAACACGAGGAGCAAGACGACGACTATGGTGTAACCCCATGGCCTGAAATCCCCCATCCACACGAAGGGATCCGGCACCACGGCACCGAAGACCCCGCAGGCCAACTGGGGGGTGTAGGTGGTTATTACTCTAATAGTCTCGGCGCTCACCAAGAGGAGAATGCCTAGGTAGTCCTCGCGGAGCCTTATGGCCGGCCAACTCATCACTACGCCGAACACCCCCGCCAACGCGGCGGCTATGATGAGAGCCATAAGGAAGAACGCCACAGCCTCCAGGGGATTGGAGAGGAAGACCCCCTTTATCACATCCACTGTCTGGTACTGATAGGCAGTGCAATACGCGTTAAGATTTGCCAGGGGGTTTATCCCAAGCCTGCTCTCTATAAGGCCGCCATATAGGAGGAGCGCAATCTTAGTGGCAATGCCCCCTACTGCAAAGGCCCCCAAGGCCAAGAACATGACTTTGCCAAACTGCGGCAGGCCCAGGTACCCCACCTCTAAGTTGAGACTAAGGACGTATATAGCATATATGGACGCTATAGTGATAGTCTCTCTTATGAATGTAAGTAGCAAAGCTAGGTCTACTTGGAGGAACATATCACCTCCCCCGCTTGGTTAGTAGTGAGACAAGTCCCTGAGGCATGAATAGCAGAATAACGATGACGATAGAGAAGGGTATGATCAGCTGAAACTCTATGGGCACGTTGAGGGGGGCCAAGATGTATGCCGCGCCCAGCACTGTGCTAAGCCCCACCACGTACCCGCCTAAGAGGCCGCCGAATATGTTGGAGAGACCCCCCACCACAGATGCGACGAAGACAAGGGCGAGCCTCAGCCAGCCCAGCTCCTCAGTCATGGGAAAGAACATGGCCATGTACACCCCCGCGAGGCCAGTCACGGCGCCTATTAAAAACCACGCGACCGCGAAGACAGCCTCCACGTTTATCCCCACAGCCTTGGCCAAGTAGATGTTGTCTATGCTGGCCCTCATGACCACTCCGTACCTAGTTCTGTAGAGGATGAAGTAGAGCAGAGCCGACACCGCGGCCACCGCCAGCGACGTGTTTATGAGAGAGGAGGTCAAGAAGTCGGTGCCAGGCCACACAAACTCGTACTTTGTAAGCAAGACGTTCCTAGTCAACACCCCGTATGTGTTTTGTACATAGTCCGCCGCTATGGCCACCGCAGAGAAGAGAACAAAGTGGACGCCGAAGGAGGCTATCATGAGCGCAGTTATGCTAGCCCCCCTCCTAATCATTGGCCTAAAAACCGCGACGTAGGTAGCCACAGCGACGGCCCCGCTCACCAGCACCACGAGAGGGAGAGAGAGGTAGACGCTCGCGGCGGCACTACCGAGGAGGAAGACGATGGCGAAATAGCTCACGTAGGCCCCCACTGTGGCCAAGTCGCCGTGGGCAAAAGACGGTATCTTAGTAGTGATGTAGGTGAGGTTTAGCCCAAGGCCTAGCAATGCGTATATGTTTGAAAATATTATAGCCCTTGCAAGAGTTGGGTAGTCTATGAACAAGTCCATGCACCCCCAAAAAGACCTATTAAATAACTTTTAGCACAATAGACTACATCTATCTATATAGATGAGCAATGCTTTTATATACCCAGTCATGGGCCTCTATGGCATCAAAAGCCTACATCTGGGTAGCAATCGCGGTGGTAATTATAGCCGTAATAGCCGCAGTGCTCCTAATGCAACAGCCTACTACACCAGCGCCCTCCCCCACGACGGCCCCAGCAACAAAAACCACCGCCACGCCCACAGCGACTACGCCTGCACAGCAGATAAAAGTTGTAAAAATAGGCGCGTTGACGCCTTTGACTGGGGGGCTGCAGTCTTATGGCATTGGTATGAAGAATGCGGTGGAGCTGGCTGTAGAGGACGCCAATCAGATGTGCGCTGGTAAGGGCATTAAGTTTGAACTATTGGTAGAGGACACGGCCACTGACCCCAACCAGGCTCTACAAAAGCTCCAAGTGTTGTATGGCAAGGGGGCTAGGCTAATCGCTGGCCCAATGTCTAGCAGAGAGGTAAGCGCGATAAAGTCCTTCGCCGACCAAAACCACATAATCATAGTCAGCCCCTCCTCCACTTCCCCACTGCTGGCGGTGGCCGACTGGGTATTTAGAATGGTCCCCACCGACTTTGCCCAGGCCAAGGCCATAGCCGACTTGATGCAGAAGCTGGGCATTAAGAGGGCGGCCATTATCTATAGAAACGACGCGTGGGGCGTCGGGCTTAAAGACGCCATTTCCTCAGAGGCGCAGAAGTTGGGCATCCAGATCGCCGCGGCTGAGGGCTATGACCCAGATCCCAAGGCTTTTCCACAGGCAATGCCCACTGTGGTGAGCAAGGTGTCTAAGGCCCTTGGCCAGCCTTCTCCAGACGCCGCGGTGGTCTTCCTCACTTTTGAAGACGACGGCGTAGCCGCCATGTCTGCCGCCGGCAGCGACCCCGTGTTAAGCAAAGTGAGGTGGATTGGAACCGACGGTATCGCCTACAGCGAGGCTTTGATAAAACAGGTGGGCCAGTACATGGCCGCCGCTAAGATGCTTGGCACTATCGCTGCGCCAGACCCCAACGACCCCAACTACCAAGCCTTTAAACAGAAGTACAAGGCTAAGTACGGCAAAGACCCCGTGGCCTACGACCCCTACAGCTACGACGCGGCCATGATACTCATGAAGATCGTGTGCGAGCTTGGCACAGACGACCCAGACAAGGTGAAAGCCACGCTAGAGCAGTGGGCTAAGGAGGGCAGATACGCAGGAGTGACTGGGAAGGTGTACTTAGACGAATACGGCGACAGGGCCTACCCCAACTACGTCATATGGGGCGTGGTCACTGAGGGCGGACAGCCAAAGTACATAGACGCCGGCTACTACTACGGCACAGATAGAAAGATCGTGGTCTACGACCAGGGCAAGCCCCTCTTCCAGCAGTAGTATATATAAACACCTACCTTTTTTGTCCCATGTCTTTTATACTTACGGCTGAGGGCGTTGTAAAACAGTTCGGCGCATTCCGCGCCCTAGACGGAGTGGACATAGCCGTGGAGAAGGGAAAGGTGACCTTGATAATTGGCCCAAACGGCTCTGGGAAGACCACCTTTGTAAACGTGGTGACCGGGGTCTACAAGCCCGAGGCAGGCCGTGTCCTATTCTACAAAGACGGACAGGCCGTGGACATCACAGGCTGGCCTCCGCACAAGGTCTTCGAGGCGGGCATTGTGAGGACGTTTCAAATACCGCAGATCTTCCTAAAGTTGACAGTCCTCGAGAACCTCTTGGTGGTGGCCAGGGGGCAGAGGGGCGAGGGCGTCCTTCCCGCGCTTACGAGAAACTGGGTCAAGCAGGAGGAGGAGCTGGCGAAGAGGGCGTTTAAAATCCTCAGAGCCGTGAGGCTGGAGGACAAGTGGGACTCCCCGGCGTATCTCCTCTCAGCGGGGGAGCTGAAGCTCTTAGAACTGGCCAGGGCCCTGATGGCGGGCGCAGAGCTGATAATTCTCGACGAGCCCATCGCCGGCGTCCCCATCGACCAAGCCCACGAGGTCTTTAAAACCGTGAGAGAGATAAACCAGACCGGGACCACCTTCTTAGTCATCGAGCACAGAATCGACATCGCCTTTAAGTACGTGGACTACGTATACGCCATGGCAAGCGGGAGAGTAATATCAAAGGGGACCCCAGAGCAGGTGGCCAACGACCCAAAGGTGAAAGAGGTGTACATAGGGGGCTAGGCGTCCAACAGCGTTTGAAGTCTCTTCTCGTCGGCTCGTGCCTCTTTTAAGTAAAGCGCGCCGATTGGTTTAAAGCGTCGCCGTTATGGCGGGAGAACGGCGAGAGAAACACGCCGGGGGTGGGATTTGAACCCACGCCCCCGCGCGGGGACGGGCTTAGCAGGCCCGCGCCTTGGACCAACTCGGCCACCCCGGCGTGTCTCGTGGTTTGTGTGTTTTTAAGTTTTGTCTCGCCTTAAGGGGCCGCCTCGAGTCTGTAAGCGCAGTAGCGCATGTATCAAGTTGGTAGTTCCGCAAGCCTCTCTGCGTTAGTAACCTCTGCACATTCTAAGCGTCCCTCAAGGGGGCACGCCAACCCTATTTAGACGTTTTACACACGCATTTGTCTACGTGAAAAGCTTTTCCAACGCGCCCTTCGCCGCGGCCTCTTTTATCTCGTGGGCTATTCTCTCCCCCATGTCCATGGGCTTGTCAAAGTAGAGGACTGAGTAGGGGGAACCCACGCCCATGTAGACGTTTGTCCCCGCCACGATTCTCCCCGAGAATTCAAAGACGACGATGGCCATGTCGTCTCTTATTATGCTCTCGAGGCAGTAGGGCCCCGCCAGCTCGCAACCGACCTTTTCTCTCGCGGCCTTGGCGAAGTCGACCCCGTACTTGTGCACCACGGGGAGCAGAGACTCCCTTAACACAACTGGGAGATTCCCCACCACTACGAAGGTGGGCTCTACCCAGCCGAATGTCCTCCCATCGACGTTGGTCTCGTACCTGATGTCCATGCCGAAGACCTCCACCCTGTTGTACACCGGCGAGGCGAAGTAGTGGTAGTAGGCGGGCACGCCGAAGACGTATTCCTGAATGATGTAGTCGCCCTCCACCGCCCTAAGCCTCATGGCCAACTCCTCTCTGTTCCTCGCCACGAAGTACCCCCTGCCGCCCTTGGCGCCGAAGAGTTTGACTATTACGGGGCCCTCGGCCTCCTCGGCCCTCTTGTAGTACTTCGGTATGGGTATCCCCGCCGCGGCCAACAACTCCATCTTCTTGTACTGATCGGCCTCCCAGCGCAACAGCTCTCTACAGCCGAGGGTGGGCACTGGGGCCTCCAGCGCCTGCCTCCACCCCACGTACTCGACGTATGAGCCGTGGGGTATGAACAGGGCGTTTTTCTCCACCAGCTTCTCCGCGACGTGCCTAAAGTTAGAAAAGTCGGCTGTCCACACCTCGTCGATGAAGGAGAACTGGCGGTAGAAGTCGGCGCTTCCCCGTGCCACGGCTATTGTCCTAAAGCCGTACCTCTTGGCTCCCCTGAGGATTTGGAGCGCCGTGTGAGAAGCCACCGTGGCCACGGTCAACTTATCCAAGTCGTACCTCTTCAGCGCGGCGGACATGGCCTAGGCGTTGTAGAGCTTTTTAAAGTTGCCGTAAACAATGTCCATGTTTTTCTAAAGTCTCCTCATCTGTCTAAATACTCCTCTTAACAATCTTAAACCTATTTTATAGAAAAGACAAATATTGCGAATTTATATGTAAATATTTTAAAGTTTTAAATGCCTCAATTCTTTCTTATATGGCTAAGTATAAGATCGTTGTTTTATCTCCAGTGCCTGAGGCTTTGCTTAAAATGTGGGCAACCCCCATTGCCCAGAAGTACGGCATCGCCATCGACGAGGTGGAAGTTGTGACATTTTTTGAGCCAAATTACGAGGAGATTGGGCGACATGTGGCAGATGCAGACGTCGTGGTGGGGGACTACACCTTTAGAATTAAGATAGATGCCTCGCTCTGCGAGAAGATGTCTAAGGTTAGGCTTATTCAACAGCCGAGCACCGGCTATGACCACATCGACGTAGAGGCTTGCGCGAGGCGGGGCATCCCCGTGGCCAACATTGGTGGGGCCAACGCCATTTCTGTGGCTGAGCACACAGTGATGCTGGCCCTTATGTTGTTAAAACGCGCCGTGTATGCCCATAGGAGGCTTGTGGAAGGCCAGTGGGCGCAGGGGGAGCTTATGAACGTCATCGGCGAGGTGTTTGGAAAAACGTGGGGCGTGTTGGGCATGGGGAGAATTGGCCGCGAGGTGGCGGTCAGAGCCATGGCGCTGGGCGCCAAGGTGGTGTACTACGACGTGGTGAGGAACGAGGAGATGGAGAAGAGGGGCGCGGAGTATAGGCCTTTTAACAGGCTGTTGGCCGAGAGCGACATCCTCAGCATCCACGTGCCTCTGACCCCCGCTACTAGGAAGATGATCGGCGAGAGGGAGCTAAGGCTTATGAAGCCCACCGCCGTGGTTATAAATGTCTCAAGAGGCGAGATAGTAGACGAGGAGGCTCTCGCCAAGGCAGTTAGAGAGGGCTGGATCGCGGGGGCTGGAGTAGACGTGTTCTCAGTGGAGCCGCCTCCGCTGGACCACCCGCTTATTCAAGCCGCCAGAGAGGGGTACAACGTCGTGGTGACGCCGCACATCGCCGGCGCCACAAACGAGGCTAGAATGCGCATAATAAACGTGAGCCTTGAAAACGTGTTTAAAGCGCTCGCCGGCCTTAAGCCTGACAACGTTGTTAATATGCCATGAACGTCGCTGAGGCAGTTGTCAAATGTCTTGAGCAATTGGGGGTAAAACGCGTATACGGCCTAATTGGCACGTCGATTCTCGACTTTGTAGACGCCTTGAGAGACAGCAAAATTAGGTACATATCAACGCGGCATGAACAAGTGGCCGTCTCCATGGCCGACGCAGAGGGCAGAATCACCGGCAGGCCCGGCGTCGCCACAGTCCACGCGGGGCCCGGCTTTTTGAACTCGCTCATATCCGTGGCCGCCGCATATAAAGACGTGTCGCCGCTTCTCCTCATCTCGGGGGCTGTCAAGAGGAGGCTTGCCGGCCTTGACTCCTGGCTCGAGGTCCCTCAGCGGGATATCATTAGGCCGTTAGTCAAGGGCGTCTATAGATTGGACAAGCCCTTGGAAGTTGGGAAAGTGATCTCGGAGGCCTACTCTCTCGCGGCCTCGCCTCCCCAGGGCCCAGTATTTGTAGAAGTGCCAGAGGACGTGTGGAACATGTCTTCACAGGCGGAGAAGTGCGAGGCCAAGATTGCCCCGCCGCCGACTGTGCCCAAGGACTTCGTAGACAAAGCCGCCGAGCTCTTGTCTAAGTCTAAGAGGCCGTTGATCCTTGCGGGAGGCGGCGTGAATAACGAAGAGGGGAGGCGCCTCCTCTTGGAGGTGTCTGAGAGGTGGAAGATACCAGTCGCTGTGACAGGCAACGGAAGAGGGGCCTATCCGGAGGACCACCCGCTGTTTTTAGGCAAAGTGGGATTCGGCGGCGGCAACATTGTGGCCGACAGGGCTTTGGTCGAGGCAGACTTAGTGCTGGCCGTGGGCGCAGGTCTGTCAGACACGACGACGTACGGCTACAACTTCGTGCCCAGGGGGGACATCGTCGCCGTAAATTTGGACCCCCTAGCCGAGAAGAAGCCCGTGCCATATACGCTATACCGTTACGCAGACGCCGTCGACTTTTTGAAAAGACTAGCCTCCCTGGACCTTAAATATGAGCCAAGCGCCGAGTGGCTTAGGGAAATAGAGGAGTGGGGAGCCGCGTGGAACGCCCTGCTCTCAGAGGCCCTATCGAGGAGCTACAAGGGGTTTGTAAACCCCTCCAAGTTCTTCCACAGGTTGAACAAGTCCCTCCCCCGGGACTTCGTCATGGTTGGAGGACAGGGCATGCACCTAGTCTACACCTTCGCCTTTATCACAGTAAAAGCGGTGAGGGGGTACCTCGCCGCGTTTAACCTAGGCGCAATGGGGTTCGCCTTCCCCGCGGCCCTTGGGGCAAAGGTAGTGGCCCCGGAGAGAGACGTCTACGCAGTATTAGGCGATGGAGAGTTCATGATGACAGTACAAGACTTGGAGACTGCGGTTAGGGAAAAGATAGGCGTGAAAATCGTAGTAGTAAACGACAACGCATACAGAGTCCTCTACGCAAGACAGAAGGCACAGAAAATGGGCCGCATCTACGGAACTCTACACACAAACCCCGACTTTGTAAAACTCGCCGAGGCCTTTGGAGCCGAGGCCATGTCAATAAGCCAAGACGAGGAAATAGAAAAAGCCGTGAACTTTATAACAAGGCCCACAGACAAGCCCCTCCTATTGGAACTGAAAGTGCACCCCGACGACCTCCCCCCAATGAACATAGACGGCGCCCTGAGATTCTAAAGTATAAATACGAGGGGACACTCTTCTACGTGGAGCTGGAGGAGGCGGTGAAGAAGGTGTTGATGGAGAACCCGTCTATACTAGTGGAGGTCCTAGTGGCGAAGCCGGAGATCTTGTACCAAGCCCTGGCAAAGATAGCCCCATGGCAGTTGTTGGCCACGAAAGAGGACATAAGAAGACTTGAGGAAAAGATGGCTACGAAAGACGACATAAGGGCACTTGAAGTCAAGATGGCTACAAAGGAGGATCTAGTGCGCTTTGCCGCCAAGGAGGATGTTAAGGCGCTTGAAACAGCGACAAGAGAAGAGATTAGGCGCTTGGAGGAGAGAGTGGCAACAAAAGAAGACGTGAAAGGGCTGGAGGAGAGGATAGTTGCAGAAGCGAAGAGGCTAGAAGAGAGTATGGCAACGAAGGAGGACGTGAAGATGTTGACAGCAGACATGAAGAGGTTGGAGGAGGTCATGGCGACGAAAGAGGACGTGAAAAGGTTGGAGGAGAGAGTGGCCGCTTTGGAGTATAGATTTGATAGTGAAATACGCCGCTTGGAGACGACTATTACTGCCCTAGGCGCCAGGTGGGGGGTTCTCAGCGAGGATGCCTTTAGGGAGGGGGTGAGGAGGCTCTTGGCCGAGGCCGGCTGGGCGGTGGAGAAGGTGTTGTTGTTCGACAGAGAGGGGTACGTCTACGGCGAGCCCTCCGAGGTTGAGTACGACGTGGTCGTGAGAGACGGCAAGACGTTCCTCGTGGAGATAACCTCGGCCCTTAAGCGCGGGGACTTGCCCACGCTACGGCGGAAGAGGGAGTACTTTGAAAAAGCCAAGGGGGTGAGAGTAGACGCCGTCTTTGTAGTGACGCCGTTTATACACGACAAGATGCCAGAGAGAGTTAAGGCCATGGCAAAGGATATGGGGATAGAGGTGGTATACCCCACGCCTCCCTAGCCGACAACGTGGCCTATGAAGTATATGGCCCTGTCATCTGCCAAGACGAAGAGAAACGGCCTATCTACTACCACCTCGGCGCCGCCTACTTTGGCGCATATGGCCACGGCTTCGACCGCGGTGGCCGCCGCGGCCACTATCCCCTTTTCATAAGCCTTGACGTAGGCCCCGTGGAATGCGTCGCTTAGATAGACATCGCGGGAGCCGACCATGGGCGAAAAGTCGGCCTCAGAGAGATCGAAGGCCCTTCTGATGCCCAATTCTTTCAACACATCTTTTATAGAGCCCTTGAACTCTGCCACAAAAATTGGCATTTTTACGTACACGACTTCGGCCGTCAAATTGGAGAGATCTTCCCTGAGTTTTTCATACGTCAACGAGGCTATGTATGCTTTGAAATCCCGCGGCACGACAATGTACATGGCCATCTCCGTGTTCTTCAGCGGTAGCTTCACCACGGTTATGTTGTCCTCTATTTTGCCCACCAGCGATGGGTCGCCGCACGACCTCAAGTCGAGGGCCATGTACTCCACGGGACGCGCCGCCCCGGCGAAGCTCCCCTCCCCCACTCTGGAAAAGGAGCGCGGCCACCAGCCTGCCTCAAAGTAAAGCGCCGACACCAGCACCGCGACGACTTTTTCCTTTTGATTTGGCAGATTCGGCGGAACTAGGTCTCTTACAAGGCCGCGCGTCTTTTCCTCAACCCACTTGTTTATCTCCTCGACCGCGGCCTTAAAGTTGCCGTGAAAATCTACACGGTGAACCTCAGCGCAAAGACAAGCAAGCTTTTCCAAGTACTGCTGTGTAAATGTCACTCCCGTCTGGAGCCACGCTGAGGTTGCCTCTTCCATGCCTCTGCCAGCTGGCGCCACCTCGCAGGGGTCTTCGCCGAAGCCGAAAACCCGCTTCATCTCCTCTCTAGTCTCGCCCCCAGCGCCTGCGTACACCACGGCAAAGGCCTTGTAAACGGAGAAGGGAGACACGGCAAAATTTTCGCCTAAGTGGCTCAGGGCCAGCCTCTTGTAAAACTCCACGGCGAACTCGTTGTAGCCGCTGGCGTTGAAGTTGAGGGCAGGAGAAGGCGAGCAATTTCCAGGCGGAGGGGCCGCCGGGCTTCCAACGCTTGACGACAACGCCTCTAGCAGTACCAAGGCAACCACCGCCGCGGCAATTAGGAGGTATAGACGTAGCACAGCCCCGCGGGGGGATCGAGCAAATAAATTTGACGTACTCAAAGTCTATGTCAAATCCTCCAACGCCTTGGCCAAGGCGAGGGCCACTTCCTTCCCCCTCTCCGTGAGTCTCACCGAGCCGTCGACCTCCGCCACGAGGCCCCTCTCCTTTAAGAAGTCTAGGTACTGGAGGAAGCGGGGGTAGTTGAGCCCCGTCCTCATATACAGCGCAGTGCGGCCCTTGGGGGACTCCAACAGGGAGAGGAGTATCCTAGCCACTACGTCAAGGTCGTACTTAGCCATTTTCTCACGCGCCTCATGCCCACATAGAATCTCCACAAGCCGTAGACCCCCACGGCGGCGGGCAAGGCGGCCAGTGGCTGCAAGGGGAGGGCGGCAAGAGAGGCGGCTATGGAGGCGGCCGAGAGGAAGAGAAGCGACTTTGCCCTATCCAACAGGCACTCGGCGCCTCTACACTTGGCCAGATGCGCGCCGTAGAGAAACAGCGCCACCCCAAGCGCCAGCGCCGCCAGCCGCAACGCCTCAAAAAACGAGACGCCTCCCCGGCCGACCACTTCCACGACGCTGGGGCCGCCCGTGAAGTTAAGCCTACAACTGTCCAAGGTAGCCATAAAATATGTGAAGTTGAAGTCGCCGTTTTCCAAGACAGCTACGTAGGTCCTACTCCCCCCTTCTACGGGCTTACAACTCGCCGTGAGGTTAGCAACGGGGCGCCGCTCCACGGCATTTACCTTGATCTCCCGCGCCGGGACCGACAGGGGGGTCGCCACGTTTGGCCACACGGGGGGCGCGGCGGCGCTTGTCGTTTCTGCCATGAGCACATGGCTGGGAGCCGCCAATTGTATTGCGCCCGTGGCTATGGCGAGGGCCGCCGTTGCTAGGATGACGTAGAGAAATTTCACAACTTGTAAGGGAGGGGCCGTTAAAAAGTTGACGTATTGAAAGTACACACCAGCGCAATGCAACGCGCATTGCAGAAAGCCGCCTTATGCCCACATCGCCTATTCCACATGGCCCACGTCTCCCCGTGACAGACGCCTAGCAAGGCGCTTTAACGCGGCCTTAGCCCACAGCAAGGTCGCCACTGCCGCGAGGGGGCCCTCAAACACCGCAGCTGGGTAGCCGGCCGCTGGCCACGGCTGGCGGCCCACTGGCGCATCTCATAGACAACTTTTTTAAGCGGGGCCACTCTATCGCGTGGTTGTGTACACCGTTGGGTACTCCGCCTTTACCCCCGAGGGGCTTCTCGCCGAGCTTAAGAGGCGCGGCGTAGAGGTAGTGGTCGACGTTAGGCGCTTCCCCCGGTCTAAGATGCGGGGATTCTCGCAGGGGGAGCTAGAAGAGCTGTTGAGAGGGACCGGCGTGGAGTACCTGTGGATGGGCGAGCTGGGGGCACTGGGCGTGAGGGGGGCAAGGGCCGGCTGCTCTCAGTCCCCCACCTTTGACGCATACGTCTGGCGCCTCTACCGCTACGGGCCGGCAATCCTTAGGCTTGAGGAGTTGAACAGGATGGCGGCCGAGAGGACGGTGGCGATGTTGTGCAAAGAGGAGGACTGGCGGCGCTGCCACAGGCAGTTTATCGCCGACTACCTCGCCGCCAAGGGGCACACAGTGGTGCACATTAGGAAGGGGGGAAGGGAGGAGCTTCACGTCCCCACCCCTTGCTACGGCGTCTTACAGCCGCCGCCCGTCGAGCTCGTTGCCAAGGCGGCAGGCGACTTCGCCCACTTGTGTAAAACCCACAGCGTCTACCTCTTCGGAGGGGCGTTGTACAACAGCGGCGGCGACATAGACGTCGTGGCCTACGGCGAGCCCACCGGCGAGTTGCCCCAGGGCTACGACGCCCAGATTATACCGGCCCCGCGCCCCGACCTCTTCCACCTCTTTGTCACAAGAGGCGTACTCCTCTGCGGAAAGCCCCTCCTAGTCGACCCCCGCGAGGCCTTGGAAAACGAATTGAGAGAGGCGGAGGTGCTGGCGCAGTACTTTAGAGAGGGAGCCCACCCCGTGTTGGTGTGCAAAGCGGCCAAGAGGCTGGTGTTCCTAGCCGCAGTACTCAAGTGCGGCCTCTGGGCAGACACGTGGCAAAAGGCCACCCAGTGCCTCGGAGACGTGCCCATTATATTTAAGGATTGCCTAAGCCCCCCGCCCCTGGAGGAGATGCGGCGGCACAGCCACTTCGTGGAGAAACTAGTGGCCTTAATCAACGAGAGGCGCAAAGCCGGCGCGCTTTCTCCACCAGGGGGGCTATGAACTTAAGCTTCGCCCTGCCACTTCGGCGTCTACTCTAACCTCGTGAAAGCAGTTTACGTGGAGGAAAAACGCGGCATCCCATGCCACATATACATCGTCGCCGAGCTCCGCTACGGCCTTGTCTAACAGAGCCACAGTCCACCTACCCCTCCTCACAGCCTCAGAGACCTCAGGAAGGCCGTTCGCCAACGCATTCACCCTCACCGCCTTGTAGATCTTTTCACGCGCCTGTACCAAGTCGCCGCGGTCTAAGACGCCTCTCTGATACATCTCGCAGTTCTACGTGAGAGTAGGAAGCTCAGAGGGACCCAACTCCGGAGGCGATGCGACTAGATCTACGACGTAGCGTCAAGGCCCCTCTCCCTCAGCCGCTCTAACAATGAGCAAGCATATGCTACTCTCCGCTGTAATATGCTTGTGGCGGCAGTCGGCGGCCCACAGGGGCCGCGATGTATATGTTGTGCTCGTTCTCGATAATCCTCACCTTCACCCTGGCGCCTAACAGCTCCTCCGCCCCCCGCCCCACTGCCACAGTCAAAGTCCTATCCCAAACCGCCGTCCCCCTCTTGGCCACAGGCACGGCGAGCACCTCGCCCTTGAAAATGCCCCGCTCCACCACTTCCACAGACACCACCTCCCCCACCTTGTAGGGCTTGGGGAGCTCGGGGGCTCTGTGAATGTTGAACTCCCCCGGCCTTGGGACCAGGGGCACCCCCGTCTCTCTCTCAAGCTCCCTGAGGCGCCTCCAAAACTCGCCCCACCCCATAGGCCTCACCTTGACTTTGCGCCCCCTCTTGTGCGGCACGTACTTCTGGATCAAAACCGGCGTAAGGCCTCTCCCAAGCCCCGCCTCCGCCGCCCACCTCGCTATCTTCGCCATCTCTCCGTCATTGAGGCCGGGAATCCACACCGGGCTCACCACTACATTTATGCCAAGGTCAAGGGCCTTTTTCACAAGCTCCACAACCCTCTCCACGTTGTACCACGGAGCGCCCGCCAGCCTCTTAGCCAACTCAGGGTCAAGCGCGTCTATGCTCACGTTCAACCTATCCAGCCCAGCCGAGGCAAGAGCCCTAAGCCCCTCCTCCCCCAGCATAAAAAGCCTCGTCTGCATAGACACCAACGCAACCCCCCTAATCGCCTTCGCCCCAGCCACAAGCTCAGCCAAAGCGGGGTAGTTCCCAGGATCCCCCATCCCATCTATATGCACCTCCACGTCGTCAACCCCCTTAAACCTAACCACCTCCTCCAACGCCCCAAGCAACGCCCCCACGTCCACCACATACTCAACCCACCTAACCCTCGACCCAGGCCCCGCATTCACAGAACAAAAGACGCAAGAAAGCGCACACACAGTGGTAGGCCTAACCTCCACCACGTTAGTCCCCCTATCTACAATCCCAAAAGCCAGCGTGCCCACTTGAGGAAAAGAGCCGTCAATCTCCACCAAAGACCTCCCAAACACTAGGCGCACATAAGACGCCGGAATAGCAGATAAAAACTTAAGACCGCGCCACTAAGAAGTGGACTGTCCACTCTTGGCCTCTTGCTCCAGCTTTTTGAGCTCTTCCTCAATCTCTTTTTCGATCTCCTCGATGGGCTTAGGCGGCGGAGTAGTGGCTAGGGCGTAGCCTACCCACGCGAGTATGCCCAACACAGCGGCCACTGCGACAAAGGCGGTGAGCTGGATTACAAAGGCGCTCCAAGGCGAGAAAAAGACAAGCCAGCCGTAGAGCAAAATGCCGACGACGCCAACCACGAGAAGCCCAATACCCACAGCCCTATCCCTATGCATAAGACAAAAAACTAACACCTATATAAATATAACCAAGACGAGGGCCAGAACAAAACCGCAAAAAGCGGCGCCCACTCTAGCTAACCCGGGCGAAGCCGACAAAGCTTTTAAAAACGAGGAGGAGAAAAAGTGTGTCAAGTGATCTAAAGCGCCAGTTCCTTAAGTTGCTTGAGGAAGATGAGGAGTTTAGATACGCCGTGGCAGGTCGCCTTGGTATACTAGAGGTACTAAAACGCCTCGACGCCATAGCAGAAGAACAAAAAAACATAAACAAAAAAATAGAAAAAATATGGGAAGAAATTGATAAAATTTGGAAAGAGATCAGAAATACAAAGAAAACGCTCAACAGGGTAGAGAAGACTCTTGAGCACATAACCATAAGCATAGAAGAGGAGGCACAAGAGGCAGTGGCCTGGCTTCTGTCGCAGAGGGGAATCACCATGGAGATAGGCGACATAAAGATTGACGAAAGGTATGAATTCGACATCTACGGCACCAACGGCCAAATCACAGTGGTAGGAGAGGCTAAGACAAGAGCCTCGCCAAGAGCCGTAGGCAAGCTCCTAGAGAGAATAGAAAAGGCCAGGAAACTCAAGCCAGACAAATTCAAAGGACGCGTAATCCCAGTAATCTACTGCCTAAAATACGTCGGAAACCCCAAAGAAGCAGAGGAACGGGGAGTCTGGGTCATAAAATCGGGAAAAGAACTCACAAAACCACCACTATAACGCCAGCGACGCCTCAACAACGCCCAAGCCACAACATCACCACACATTAAACAGAAACAGACGCCAACCCGGCGACAGCCAAGGCCCCGCGAGAGGCTGGCAATTCACCAGGACAGCCAAGGAAGAGCGGGAATCTCCAGCCTCTCAAACTTTATATTAATCTACTTTATATTAATCTTCTGAAGGTAAAGAAAATAACGTGGATGAGGTCATTTACTACGTCGTAAGCTTCTCTTTAACCATAATTGGGATGTTGGGCGTGGCGTTGTACTGGCTGGGAGGGAAGTTTAAGGAAATAGATAAAGAGACTTAAGCAGATTGACGAGAGATTTAAACAAGTCGATGAAAGATACAGCCGAGTCGACGAGAGATTTAGGCAGGTTGATGAGAAGATTGAGGGGGTGAGGAGCGAGCTTAAGGGCTATATTGAGAGAGTCCTTGCCGGGTTTGCCAGTTACCAAGAGTTTTTCATCGAGTTTTTGACTACGGAGGGTGTGATTAGGAGGGATAGGGCTGATCTTTTGAAGGGCGAGCTTAGGCGCGTCCTCGCGCTGGCTAGGGCTAACCCTCTCACGGAGGAGGAGTAGAAGAGGCTTGCTGAGCTAATTGAGAAAGACGAGCTTACGTATGAGGAGGCGCTTTGGCTGAGAGACATCGCAAGGAAACTGATAAGAGAATACGGCACGCCAGAGACATGGAAGTTGCACATATACGCATCCATATGGGTAGCCCTAGCGAGAAAAAAGGAAAGCCAACAGTAGGATGCCCGCCTACGAGAAGTGGGTAGAGAGGGCGAAGAGGTATGCGGCGCTTGCCAGAGAGATGGCTACGAGAGACTTCTACCCCGAGGCCTGCCTCTTTGCCCAACATGCCGCCGAGCTCTACCTCAATGGGCTTTTGATAAAGGCCACGGGGGCCAGGCCGTACACACACTCCATTCTGCACTTGCTCAGGAGCTACCTCGCCCTCTCGGGGCGCGAGCCCGGCGAAGAGGAGGCGAGGTGCGCCAAGCTTCTCACAGAGCACTACCTAGGGGCGCGGTACCCCGATGCGAGGATGTTAGAATACGACGCTAAAGACGCCGAGGAGTGCCTAAGATGCATGGATGCGGTACTCAATGCAGCTGTATAGGCAAATATTCCTAAAAGCGGCCCAGGAGGCGGAGGAGTGGATACGCCGACTCTGCGAGGCGGGGTACACAGTCATACTCTTCGGCTCAAGAGCAAGAGGCGACGCGAGAATAGACAGCGACTGGGACCTACTAGTAGTGGGAAAAGACCCCCCACCCGAGCCGCCCCACGACCTAGTACAGGCGGTATTCCTAAAGCCCGAAGACGTAGAACCCCAGATAGAGAAATTCAACACCTTGGTAATAGACGCCCTCTACGAGGGAAAACTGATATGCGGCCCCAAAGACCTCTACCACAAGTGGAGAGAAGCCACGCTAAGGAAGACGGCCAACTACGCCAAGACACCACAAGGCTGGCTACCACGCCCCTAGCGCAACCCACCCACCTCCTCCACCAACGCCCTGTAGACCCTCTCGTGATCCTCAGTCCACGCGACGCGGGTCTTTAGCCTCTCGGCGTACTCTGCCACCACCTCTATGAGACTCTTAATGAAGTAGGCCGCCTCCTCCCTCGCACGATACTTGCTAAGGGCCATGTCTGGGTCGGGGCCGTGGTTCTGATAGTCGTGGAGGTTTAGAGCGCGGTCAGTGATGTACGTCAAACGTGCATACCCCAGCTCCTCGAGGAGCCTAGACAGAGACATCATCCTGCTGGTGGGCACCCTAGGCACCGCCTTTTCCTCTAACCAGCGCCGCTCTTCCTCCGTCTTTGCCAAGGCCTTCAGCCTCTCCAGCTCTAGCTTGAGGAGGGCGGCTAAGACGGCTCTCCACGCTTGAAAAGCCTTCCCAGCCGCGTTGCGCGTTAAACCACGTTTAAGGAAGTCTATGGCGAGCTTGGCCTCTACCAACGCCTCCAAAAGGCGGGCAGAAGCGTAGTCCGCAGAGGAGGGCTTTGGGAGCGGGCGCTCAATAGCTTCTTCCACGGCTAGATAGAGCGGCTGGTATATATGCGTTACAGCTTCTTCCAATAAGGCATCAACGGCCACAGCTGAGATGAGGCTAGAGGCTACCACGCCGCATCCAACAGCGCCGCTAGGCCCTAATAAGCACGATATGGCCATCGAAACGCCGCGTGTCAAAAGCGCGTTCTCCGAAAATAAAAACACTCAGCAATGCAACGCAACCGTGGCTAAGCCGACTAATTTATAAGAGTGGACAAGCACAAAGTGCAACATGGTTCGGCTCTACCTCAGAAATTGGCCATGCATAGAGGAAGTTGAGTCTAGAACCTGTTACTCATCGGGAGGGACCCTAGGAGCATTATTCCGAGCGGTGGCTCGCCCCCCGCTCAGAAGCTCTACTGTACACCTCCCCTGCTCTTGACGAGCTTTTCCACATACTCAAGCAACCACTCGACCTGCGGAAGATCTACCTCAACGTCCTCAGCCGCAAGCTTCGCCTCGTGGAAGCCCCACACGCGCAAGCTGTAAGCGGCGTCCCACGCGCTTTTCACACGAGGCTCCCCCAAAGCCCTAGAAATCCTCCTCACAGCCTTGTCCAACAGCCACGTAAACCACCTGCCCAGCTCCCTAGCCTTAGCCGCCTCAGGCAAGTTCAACACTTGAGCCAACACCTTTACACACTCCTCGGCAACCTTATACAACTTCTCACTCGCTTGAACAACATCACCCTTCTGCAGATACGACTTAGCCTCACTCAAAAACCACTTGGCCAACTCCAGCCGCGCCTCAACCTCCTCAGCCGGGTCAAGCTCCCTCAAGAGAGCCTCCGCCACCACGGACTCCAAATCCAAACCCAACTCCCTAGCCCTCTCAACAGCCCTCCTCGGGACAGAAACCGTCAACTCTACGACACCCACAAACTACAACACTCACACCCCTAAAAACATATCGCCAAACGCGCAGAGACATCCGCCGAAAACCTCCACACATCCCTCGCCACTAGAGCCCTACCTCGCCCACATGGCCAAAGGACCTTCGCCTCATTCCACAGCCGTTGTTTCAATTATTGCGCAGGTCCTACAAAGCTGACGTAGCACCTAGCCAGCAGATGCAAGTAAAAAATCTCCATGTATGCACTACCATGGGCTCAATAGACCTCGTAGAATTCCACAAGAAGAGGAGCGGCTTATTCTATGAATACGCACAAGAAGCCTTATCTAGAAGGACACTATGATATGGCCATGTTCCACGCAGAGCAGACACTCCAGCTGAGACTCAAGCCATTGGCCCTTAGAATACTCGGCTATATACCGAGGATACACAGCGTGAGAGAACTCCTAGGAATTGTGGCCAAGTCGCTAGACGCCGTAGGAAGGGGAGACCTCGCCGCTGAGCTGAAAGAATTCGCCGAAAGGAACAGAGGCGCCCTTAGGCTACTGGAGGAGGCTTACACGTCTACACGCTACTCGCCAAAGACATACGATGAGGCAGAGGCATCAAACGCGCTGGGCGCCGTCGAAGAGGCCCTTAAAACGCTCGACAAAATCGAGCGCCATGTCTTTACCTGAGGACGCCGTAATTAAAATACAGGCAGAGAGACTGAGGGAATTGCTCAAATGGAGGGAATACCTGCCGCACTTGGTAGACGCCGCGAAGAAAATCCTCGGCGAAGAGGTTGAAATTTACGTAATAGGCTCTGCGGTCGAGGGAAGGCTCACCGTCGACAGCGACATCGACATTGTGATAATCGCCAAAGAAGCGTCGAAACCAGGCCTAAGAAGAGCACAAATCCTCAGCGAAACTTGGAAGGAAATGGAAAAGAGAGGCGTGCCTTGGTGGTACCCCTTCGAAATACACCTAATGACACGGGAAGAGTTCAAAATCCTCGAAAAAGGCAAAGTGCTTAAACTCCACTAGCCCGCGGACAGGGGAGGCGGCGCGGACTGCCCACGCCGAAAATTTTCAACGTGCATACGAGGTTGCGACATGCGCGTATTGAAAATAGGATAAGGCACATGAGCAAGGAAGTCGAGCACCAAACGCCGTTCGACACAGGCTCAGGCATCACGGCGATACACGGGCACTCTTCGAAAAACACTTCGACACCAACCGGCTAAAGCTCGAAAAGCCCCAGAGAGTGCACTAGATAAACGGCGAGCCCATTGAGACATACAAATACGCGCCAATTACAATAGTCAAAACGAGGCAGACCTCCCAGAAACCGCATTCACCGTAGACAGCTACATAAGAGAAGTCGAATTAGAGGACAGGAGGGTCGCCACCCAAGCTAATCATAAGCTCCGGGGACAATGGACAAATACGGCATAGCACTAGGTCCAGAAGAGGGAGTCAAAGCAAGGCAATACTGTTAACAAAACCCACAATTACAACACCGAGAGAACGAAAACCAGAGAACCCTTAAAATCAGCACACCGTTTAGACATGTGAAAAGAATTAAGGTCTCTTTCGCCGGCCTTGAGGTAGAGTTTATGGATAGGGAGAGGGCTCTGGAGCAGATTAAAAAGTTCGGCGAAAGGGGGACTTTCCCCGTCTACGTCGTCTATGGGCCAGAGGGCTGCGGCAAGACGGCGTTTTTAAAACAGGCCAAGGCAGTACTAGAGGAGGAGTTTGGGTACCACATCATTTACACCAACCCCCTGGCTAAGAGAGTGGAAGAAATCCTCCAGTACTCGCCTTCGGCGGAGGCCGTGGTCAAAGAGGTCCTCGGCGCGACGCCAGACCCATGGGGCAAGATGGTTGACGTCGCAATAACAATTGCGGGGTGGATCATTAAGAGGTTTCGCAGGTCGAGAGTCGCCGTGTTGATGGACGACATTTTTCAAGCCGTCGGCGTTGAAAACGCGGAGGCCTATGTCAAAGCTCTACTCAACCTCATTGAGTGGCCCCCGGCTGAGTATGAGAGAATTGTAGTCCTCGTTGCCTCAAGCGAAGGGGTTACGAGGGGGCGTGTGGGGAGGCATAGGTGGGCCGAGTTGTGGGTCATGTGGAATATGTCGAGAGAGGGATTTGAGGAGTTGTACAAGAGGCTAGCCTTACGTGGGGACTTTGACAGTGCGTGGAAGTGGGTCGGGGGGAAACCCAGGACACTTAGAGAACCTCTACAGGTCTGGGTGGGACGTGGAGAAGGTTGTAAACGGAATTGTGGAGGATAGAGGGTTGTTGGGGCTCGTGGGCGAGTTGTCGGATGTGGAGAGGGAGATACTTGGGGAGGCCGTTGTAGACCCAGACGTCCTCTTGAAGAGGTACAGGGAGGCAAAGGGCCTTGTAAATCGCCTCACAGAGAGAAACCTCATCGTCGAACTAAAGCGGAGAGACCCCAGCGCCTGGATAGACCAGCCACCCCCCGAGCGAGACCCAGAGCTGGGGATAGGGAGATATTATGCGTGGCAGACGCCATTGCACAGAGAGGCGGTAAGAAAGGCACTAGAGACGCTCCGCAACTAGAAGAGCCATACAACCAGAGGCGTTGAGCGCACGTCGGCGAAACACTTAAATCCTCCCCGCGTCGTGGCGTGTATGCCCTCGCCGCCGGTGTTGCACCGGCTGTTGGCTGTTAGGTCTTTAGCGCTGCGTAGGGGAGTTTGGTTTAGGGTTAGGCCGGCGGCGAGGGCGCTCATTGACGCAGTCATCCTACACCTCAATAGGGGCGGCAGGGTGAAGTCGCCCGCCCTCATCGAGGCGGTTAGGAGGGCTGTGGAAGAGGTCATGGCCCTCGCCGCGCCGCTTCGCGTAAAGGCAAAGGCCCTGGGATACGCCATAGCCGCAAAGCTGGGCTTGACGGTGGACGAAGAGAGAGCCATCGCCCTAGGAATACAATGGATAAACACACCGAAGAGGTACAGAGGAGAAGCGCCGTCCATATTCACATGGCTATGACCCCCTCACTAAGCCAAGCCGGTGAAGAGCGCTAAGACCGCCCACAGACCACGAGCGCCGTGAGACAGGCCAAGGAGCCCTCCTAAAACGGCGAAAAACAACACCACAAAACGCCTAGAGCCAACCCGTGAAGAGGATCAAGGTCTCATTCGCCGGCCTTGAGGTGGAGTTTGTGGATAGGGAGAGGGCTCTGGAGCAGGTCAGAGAGTTTGGCGAACGTGGGACATTCCCCGTCTACGTCATATATGGCCCCGAGGGCAGTGGCAAGACTGCCCTCCTCAAGCAGGCTAAAGCCGTCCTTGAGGAGGAGTTTGGCTACCACGTCATTTACACTAACCCCCTGGCTAAAAGGATTGAAGAAATTTTCCAGTATTCTCCCACCGCGAAAGAATTGGTAGAGAAGGCCTTTAGCATATTCTCAGACCCATTGGCCAAGGCCGTAGACCTGGTAATAAACGTGGCCGGGTGGATAATGCAGAAGTTCAGAAGGGCAAGAGTCGCAGTGTTGATGGACGACATTTTTCAAGCGGTGGGGGTAGAAAACGCGGAAGCCTACGTCAAAGCCCTACTCAACCTCATCGAGTGGCCTCCAGCAGAGTACGACAAGATAGTCGTCCTCGTCGCCTCAAGCGAAGGCGTTACAGGGAAAGGGTCGGAAGGCATAGCTAAGAAAACTCGTCGAAGCACTAAAGCCGGAGGTGCAACGCGCCACCGAGAAGGTAGAAGAGGCCTACGGGCCACTAACCGACAAGCAGAAGTTGTTAATCTACCTGGCACTACTAGAGCGCAAACCCAAGATAAGAGAGCTGTACGAGCTCTTCAGAGAGGCAGTGGCGGCGGCCAGCAGAGACGCCATACTGAGCCTGGGCCTAGCCAAAGGCCTAGGAAAAGCGCTCAGCTAAGGCAATAAAAGCGCCGCAATGGCTCACGGCGAGTCGGAGAACAGCGCTAGCCGCAGGACAACCACCGCCAAGGGCGCGTAATGCTCCTCGAATCCATCGCCCTCGCCCTGGCGGCGGCGCACTTCGGGGCGCCCCTGCTCTACTACTGGCGCGCGAGGAGGTGGCTAAGGAGGCCCTGGGACGTCGCCCCCGACCCCACCTACAGGCCCCGCGTCACCGTGATAGTCCCCACATACAACGAGGCCCCCCTCGTCGAGGAGAAGTTGAGCAATATATACGAGCAGGACTACCCCAGAGACAGGCTGGAGGTCGTGGTGGTAGACTCCGCCAGCACCGACGGGACCCCCCACGCCGTGAGGAGATGGGCGGCGGCACACCCAGACCTCGCCCTCACCCTCGTCGAAGAGGCCGAGAGGAGGGGCAAGGCCCACGCCCTAAACACAGCCCTCAGACACGCCACGGGCGAAGTCGTCGTTATAACAGACGCCGACGCCCACTGGCCCGCCAAAGACACCCTCGCCAACGCCGTCAAGTGGCTCGCCGACCCCACAGTCGGGGCAGTCTCCTGCGTCAAGAGGCCGGCCGGCCCCGCCGGGGTTGAAGACAGCTACAGAGACTTCTACAACGTGCTAAGAGTCGCCGAGAGCAAGGCCTGGGCAACCCCCATATTCCACGGCGAGCTGGCGGCCTTCAAGAGGGAGCTACTGGAGAGGCTCGGCGGATTTCCCACTGACGTCGGAGCAGACGACAGCCACACCGCCACCAGGATAGCCATGATGGGCTACAGAGCCATAACGCCCCCCGACGTCGTATGCGTCGAGGCAGTGCCCAGGCGGGGCTACCACGCGTGGAGAGTGAGAAGGGCCCAGCACCTTGTGCAACACTTCGCCAAAGCCATCCGAGACGGCGGAGCCCCACCCCCCTTCAAGCCCATCCTACACGCCGAGGCCTACCTCCACCTAGCCAACCCCTGGGCACTCCCCACAGCCGCCGCAACCCTAGCCGCCGCGGCCGCCGCCGGAAGCCTCCCAGCCGCCGCGCTCCTCGCCACAGGCGCCGCCCTAGCCCTCTACAAGTCATATAGGACTTGGACCACCATGCAAGCCTACCTAATCGCCGCCGCAGTCAAAAACCTCTGGGACAAGGAGCTAGTCTGGGAAAAACAGGAAAAACGCTGATGCCGGACTTGTTGACACACTACGCCACAAGCCTACTAATAGCCACACGCGCCCTACCCCTACGCCACGCCGCACTGCTCGCCCTAGTAGGACTACTCCCAGACGTGGACGCCCTACTCAAAATCCACAGGTCAGCCACCCACAGCCTAGTACTCGTCGCGGCCGCCGCCCCCGCAATCCCGGCCCTCAAGCGCCGCGCCAAACACGCCGCCCTAGCCCTGGCAATATACGCCCTCCACATAGCCCTCGACGTGTTCACAGCACCCACGCCCGCACTGTGGCCCATACTCGGGGAAAGCTACGCAATCACCATAAAGGTAGACGGGGCCGTGGCAGACAAAATAGCCATAGCGCCCCGCGTCGAAATCAACGCCGAGCCCACAAACTTCGCGCGAGTACAGGCAGTAGAGGGGCCAATCGTCTCAACCACAGGCCTTGTCGTAGCTACAACAACAGCCGCCCTACTGGCGACGGAATACGCCAACAGACGCCGCACGGCGCCATGAGGATCGTATACGCCGCGCCCACCTACCACCCTCACGTGGGAGGCGTGGAATACGTTGTCAAGGCGGTCGCAGAGAGGCTGGCCAAGCGGGGCCACGAAGTCGCCGTCCTCGCCGGGGAGCCAAACGCCGAGAGGCCCACAGAGGAGGAAGTGAGCGGGGTGCACGTGGTCAGGTGGCCCACCTGGACCCCCGGCGGGGCCTACCACGTCCCCCGCCACAGAGCCAGGCTAGAAGAGGCGCTGAGGGAACTGCTCAAGGGGGCAGACGTGTTGCACGTCCACAGCATACACGCGGTACTCCCCGTGTGGGCCGGCCTAAGACTCAGAAAACTCAGCCACACCAGAAGCATCATAATTATACACTATTACCATTACATTGCGCACTGAACGAATGAGAGCGTAGGAGAAACAGAAGAAGACATTGAGTGGAAAGCCATGAAGATCTTCGTTGGGATAGCTTCTTACGCGAGACCTACGGCGTTCAAATTGTCCTTGCTTAGTTTGCTACGTACGCAGATGATAGACGGAATAATCGCGGTAATCGATGTTAATAATTGGCGAGAGAAGAACTTGTACCTAGAAGCATTAAGTCATGTACGTGAAAGAGGCGTTGAAGTCATACTAGATATTTCTGAAAGACGAAGAGGTTTTGTAAATGCTAGGAATAGGGTTTTAGATTTAGCCAATGAAACATTGAAAACGGACGATGTTTTAATCCTTTTCGACGATGATTATGTGTGTCCCAATAAAGAATCCTTACGTGCAGCCTTAGTAAGGCTTTATGAAAACAGTGATGTAGGTGTAGTCGCGGGTCGCGTTGTTGACCTAAGGAAAAGGTCGTTTGATCCCGACTTCTATTTGAACATTCTTCCAGGTCTGACTGATATTCTTTTCAAGCTAACAGGTTTCGTATTTCTCGATACGAAACACGGTCCGCGATACACCTACTTCACACCTCCCTTACGTGCTTTGAGAGCTAAAGTCGTAAAACAAGGCGTAAGATTTGATCCAGAGTTCAGGGGTACAGGTTATCGTAGCGAAGATGACTTTAATTTACAGGTGATCAGATTAAGGTACAAAATTGTTTTCGAACCCCGCTTCTGGGTTTATCATTTGGGTTTAGAGTATGGTGGATGCAGAACAGAAAGCTTGGCAGAAAGATTCTATTGGAAATCTAGAAATAACGCATGTTTTATCAAAAAACATAGGTTAGGATTATCAAGGTTGACACTGAGCACATCCATAATAGTTGCATATTCGCTATTAAACGGCTTTGAAAACGCTAAATTCGCATTAAAGGGATTTGTAGACTGTTTATCAGCAGAGCTAACAATGAATAATATTAAATTTAAGTTAGTACAGTCATGATCATAGTCCATGTTCATCACACATTCTATCCGGTTATCGGAGGTCTTGAGCGCGTTGTTCAAAGACTTGCAGAGGCGCAGGCCGAGCTGGGTCATGAGGTTCATGTTGTTACGAGCACCTATGGAGCCAGTGAGAGACCTAGGGAAGAGCAGATTAGAGACGTCCATGTGCACAGGGTGAAGGCTCTAAAGCTTCACTACTCAGACCTCGCAGTACCCCTAGAAGTTCCCAGAGAGGTGCTGAAGAGTGCTGACATCGTTCACATACACTCCCACAATAGTTATTTCAACATAAAGATTGCAGAAAGTGCCAAAAGAATTGGAACGCCTACCGCAATACATTTCATGGCTGTTGACGCACTACGTGATCATCCTAACCTCATAGTAAGATTCTTGGGCTCCTATTACGCCAAGTATACATTAAAAAAGACCCTCAATCTTGCCGATCTAAAATTTGTAAAGAGTTATCGAGACAGACACATCTTGAAAAATAAATACAGTATAGAGACCGAGTACGTCCCAGACGGCATAGATGACGAATTTTTAACAAAACCTAGAAATCCAGATCGCTTCAGAGACTTATTCGGCATCAATGAAGCCTACATTTTCCTATACATTGGCAGACTACACCCAGCCAAAGGCCCACAACTCCTTATAGAGGCGGCCAGCTACCTGCAAAGACACGCTAAAGACAAATTCAAGGTGGTAATAATGGGGCCTGGCCCCACAAAGTGGCTTATAGCACTCGCCAAGAGGCTTGGCGTCAAAGACCTATTACTCATCACAGGCCCAGTAGATGAAGAAGTAAAAATCTCGGCCATAGATGCCTCTACCTGCCTAGTAGTACCAAGCCTCTACGACTACGTCGAAGTATTTTCGCTGGTTGCCTCAGAGGCTTGGGCCAGGCATAAACCAGTAGTAGCCTTTGCAGTAGGCGAACTAGCTTACAGAGTTAAACACGGAATAAACGGTCTGCTCATTAAAGAACGCAACCCACAAGCTCTTGCAAAGGCACTCCAAGAGCTCATGTCAGGTAAATACAATTTTAAAATAGAGGAGAAGCTTTACACATGGAAAGAAATAGCATTAAAATTAATCGAGTTTTATTATAAACTTAGCTAGTATGCCTTACAGAGCACTCACGCCTAAAACCGCAGGCAACCTCAACTTCGCTAGGCAAAAGCCAGGGGCTAGTCTCAAAGCGAGGCTGGTGGTTCCCGCCCACTACCACGACATCAAGCCACATTATCGCCAGGAGGGCTTGTGGAGGCGCTACACCGCGAGGCTTATAAAAGCCGCAGGTATAGTGTACGCAGCGTCTACGTACGAGGCCAGGCTGTTGAAGAAGTACTTCGCCGCCAGGCCCGTTGTCGTGGAACACGGCGTAGACGAAGACGTGGCAGAAGTGCAGTGGACCCCAAGGACTACGCCATGTACAGCGGCCGCCTAGAGAAGTACAAAAACGTGGAAAAACTCGCCGCGGTAGTCAAGGCGCTGAGCCGCCTAGGCCACAGACTCAGGCTAGAGATATACGGCGAAGGCCCCCACCGCCCCAGCCTGGAGAGGGCGCTTAGGAGGATTGGAGTGGACTACACAATAGACGGCTTTCAGCCAAGGCGCCGCTACCTGGAGAAGCTCGCCGGAGCCGCCCTCTACGGCCTACTCTCCACCCACGAGGCCTACGGGCAGGCGGCCAACGAGGCAAACGCCGCCGGCGTCCCCACCCTAGTGGCCAAGCCCTGGGGAGAACACTTCGCCGCCAGGCCCAGGACACTCGCCGTAGACCCCCACGAAGACGCCGAGAAAATAGCAGAAAAGGCGGCGAGACTGATAGAGGAGGCGCCACGGCAACCAAAGCCACGAGTGCCAACGTGGAGCGAAATCGTGGAAATATACGTAGCCAGGTTGTACCCCTCGCAATGAAAATCGCCATAATCAGGCGCGAGTACATCACGCACTTAGACGGAGTAAACAGATTCTGCGCCCTACTAGCCGAAGGCCTCAAGAAGCTGGGACACGACGTGTTCATTGTCTCCTGGGGCTACTACGGCGTTGACAGAAAAGAGCTACCCAAATGGTTTGCCAACGTCCACGGACTCGACGAGGAGATCCCGATCTACACAATCGAGGGAAGGCCAAGACATGGAGACCCCTGGGCCGAGATCCTATCCGACTGGTGGCTCAAAGGCGGCAGACTTCTAAGAAGGCTCGGCGTAGACGTGGCCGTCGTAAATGGAGTTGTGCCCCTGCGATTTAGACCTAAGGTCGCAGTGGCCCACGGGCCCCTGGGCAGGATTTCAAAGGCCCAGAAAACTGCGTTGAAGATCCTCTTCGGCACATATGACCGCGTAGTGTGCGTCTCGAAGACTTCTGAGGAGGAATACAGGGGCATTGCCAGATGCGACGAGATAATCCCGCTCCCCTTCAAGCTGGGGCTTTACACGCCTAAGCCCATGAACGCCAGATCCAACGTCGTTGTCCACGTAGGCACGGCGCCGAGGAAGAACCCCCAGGTAAGCGTTGAAGCTGTCAGAATTTTGAGAGAGAGAGAGGACTCGACGTAAAGCTCGTATTTGTGGGAGCCCGGAGCGCTACCGTGGAGGAGTTCGCCAAGAGGTATAGCTTCGTCGAGGCCCTCTTCCGCGTTGACGAGAAGGCCAAAGCAGAGCTCCTAGCAAACGCCAAGACGCTAATCCTCCCATCAAGCGGAGAGGCCCTCCCCTACACAGTCCTCGAAGCCATGGCTAGCGGGACTCCGCCCGTGGTCTCAAGCGCTGTGCCTAGTGACGTAGTTATAGACGGCTTCAACGGGCTGAGGGTAAACAGCCTCAGCCCCCTAGACTACGCCAACGCCCTGGAGAAGCTACTCAGAGACGAAGACTTGTGGCAAAGGCTGTCGAGAAACGGCATCGAATTTGTCAAAAAGTTCGACTACGTGGAGGTCGCCAGAATGTACGAGGACATCTTCAAAAGACTCATCCGCGAACCTTAAAGAGTCCCTGAGCGTAAGAAAAGCCGTTGAGGTTCTCAGAGACGAGAGAGCTACTTTTTGCAAAGACCTTAACTTATGCCAGAGGTACTTCGTAAAGGCGGCGTGACTCGAAGGCCGAAGATCTTGGTGGTGACAGAGAGGTACTGGCCAGAGGGGAGCGGTGGGGAGCTGGCAACGCATTTGATAACGAAGCTTCTCGCGGACGAATACGACGTCACGGTGGTCACGGGGACAAAGGAGCCGGAGAGAGCCGAAGGCGTGAGGTACATATATGAGCCGGCCCTGTCGGCCAGGAGCAAGCACATACTCTGGTTAAACACGGCGAAGCTTGCAAAATCCACAGCCTTTAGAAAACTCGTCGAGAGGGCAGACGTAGTCTATGTGCCGAGGTTCGCCTTCCCCGTCATACCCCTCGCCAAGAGGCTGAGGAAGAAGGTAGTGGTACATCTACACGACTACATACCCATATCCTATACAGCCGTCGTACTGGCGCCATACGAGAAGCACAGACATAGAATCCACAAAGAAAACGTGGCGCTAGAGTGTAGGAGGGGTGTGGCGCATTGCGTAGCGGCGGGCTTAACCGCGTGGCTTATGCCCAAGCTCGCTGAGAGATTGATCTCAATAGCCGACGCTGTGATCTGCGTCTCAAAAAGACAGGCACAGATAATATCAGAGTTAGCCCCGGAGCTCAGAGACAAAATCACAGTTATCTACAACCCACCTCCCAAAGTGCCGAACATAACAAAGAACCCCTCAGAAAAGCCCACATTCATATACGTAGGCGGAGGGTCGTATGTCAAAGGTTATTTAGTTCTAATTAAAGCCCTAAAGGTACTTGCAAGTCTCAGTAATAACTTTAATTTAAAGCTAATATTGACAAATACTTACACAGAGAAGCAAATAAGTGAACTAATGAAATTGAAGAGTTATAGATTAGATATTGAAATAGTGGGGCGGGTGAGTTACGAAAAAGTATTAAAGCTTTATCAACAAGCTTGGGGGCTTATTCATCCAGCTATTTTTGAGGAGCCCTTCGGTTATGCTGTGGCCGAGTCTATGCTAATGGGCACAATTCCTATAGCTTCAGCAGTTGGTGCGATACCGGAAATCGTTGAGGGAAGTATTGCAAGGAAATATCTTGTACCGCCCCTAAGTAGCATAGAATTGGCAAAGAAAATCCTAAATGTTGCCAAGCTAGGGGCTGAGAATGTAACGACGTTAGGAAAATCCTTAAGACCGCACATTGAATCCAAATTTGCTTGGGAGAAAATAAAAAGAAACCTTTTAGAAGTGCTTTACAGCATATGACTAGAGAATTTAAATATGTTTTGTTTCAATTGTGATTACAACATTTAAGTATTAAGTCATCATAGAGGAAACTTTGAATACTACATTGGCTAGTATCAATTATTGTAACATTCTAGCAGGTCTCATAGTTGTCGGTGGCAACAGTAATGATAAACTTTGTTGAATAGACTCAAGACTTCTTAGCGAGTTATGCCAGCAACTTCAGGAATGCCAAAGCAATAACACATCCAAAAAGATTGAGTATATCTGAAGCTAGAAATGATTAATCTCTCTCATGCGACTTAGTCTAATACTGGACTCCGATGCAGTTTTACTTCCATAAGCCCTTTGCACAATGATAGACTACCTACTTCAGCAAGAAAAATTGAGCAGAAGTGTTGCTGTAAGACCGCTTCTAGACACAGCTTTCCTCTCTACTTCTGTTCATAGAAGAGTTTCATTTGTCTTTGTTCCGCTCATTTGTGCGTCTGAAACTCATCAAACGCGGCCTGAATCTAATCATTTATAAAAGTCTTCAAGAATTAACTAGCAAAAAGTAAAATGATACGTAATAAAACAGCAACACTTTTTCTTTTTTATCTTCTTATTACTTCATTTGGAATTGCAGAACTTTTTGTCTCAACTTCTCATTTGACACTTTTACCCAACTCATTCTATTACGTATATGAGAGTAGCGTCAAAAGTATCGTGGAACGGGGAGATATCGAAGAATTGTCGAAGATCTTTGACAACTTTGCATCTTCTCCAGGTACTATAATCTTGCTATCTTCATTGAATGTTATATCTGGATTGAACACAAAGATGATATTAAACTTGATGGGAGCCCTATACGAAGTTGTATATTTGGCCTTGATATGGCTTTTCATAAAGGCGCTTTACAACAATTTAAATTTAAAATTGATACTTATATCAGTAATTTCTTCGGGCGTTCCTGCAATTGTTAAACCCATTTTTGGTTACGGCTCCGATGCATATGTAATGCTAATTCTATTAATTTTTCTTCTAATTAGAAATCTCAGAAACGAACAAGTTCGATATTCAGATGCGTTCATGATGACTGTTTTAACTATTTCTATGTTGTTTAAGTATTTGCCTATGGGGCTGTTTTTAATTGCATTGCTAATCTTGGTCTTGACTATTCTGAGAACTGTTAGAATGCTACGAATGCAATTTGTCATTGTTTCGGCCGTTATAGCTATGATGGTCTTAGCCTACTTTATTTACATGGGCATGTATTTCTATGCGGACTTCAGAAGTTTCATCTTCTCGATTATCAAATACTTGAAGTTTGAAACCGTAATCTATGTTCGGAGCATCACCGCACAGAGAACTCAACTTGATGCTCTTTACAGCCTTCTGTACATGATATCTTTGTCAAGGTTTTTTATATTTATCCCTATAACATTCTATTCCCTTTTATTGATACTATATCGTAACAAAACTACTTGGTGGAAATTTTTCTCCACAGGCGCAACGCTTGTCAGTATACTCGGTTCACTTCTGTACATTACCGGATTTTTAATTTATGTGTTTGTATCTTCATTTACAGACTATGGCACGCGCATCTTCTCATTAGGTTTGACATTCTATGTTATCACAGTTTATAGCCTTTTACTAATAATTATACAATACGCCAGAACTCTTGGCATTCGGAATAACCTCTTGATCAAATTTTTTAATTTCATTATCGTGATGTTTGTGACTATTGCATTCGTAGGCTCTATAATCACACCTATTTCACGCATGTACTTCGAGGTGAGGGGGCTAGACTTATCTACGCAGTATAAATATGGGTACGAGGCATTATTTACCTCGTCATTTATTGCAAAATTTACCGAAAGTTTTGACTATAAGAATATAATTGCATCTTATAGATATATCTATTTAACTTCACTATATGGCATAGATTATTATGATCTTCGATATATTGATCTAAAAAGGCTACGAGAAATTAATGCAATAATAATTTTGCCTACAGAAATTACGACCCTCCCAGATTCAGGTTTCGGTCCCCTTCCTAAGGAGCTCGTACAAGTACTGTTTTATGATAGAGATATCCTATTCAATTCTGGTATGTCGGTGATATTAGTATGAGAATCAAATCTGCGCAAAAGCATAGTATAATTATAGTTGTTCAGCATCCAACACCATTAAAGGGGGCACCTGCGCAAAGATTGTATAGCCTCTACAAAATATTGAATAAAGAATACCATGTATGTATAGTTGGTGGAAAAAACCTAGGCGAGTTCTTCTCTCGTAAATTGGGCATAAATAGAATTAAAGCAGAAGTGTTAAACGAAGGTGATTCGAGTCGAAATATTTGTGAAATCAATGCTGGTATATATTTAATGACGCGATTACCTGTAATAAATATATTAATAAATGTTGTTTTTTCATTTTTTAGTGCTATTTATATTTTGCTGAAAAAGCCTGATGTTGTTGTGGTTTCAATACCTCCGTCTGATATAGTATTATCGACCTTCATCGTTTCAAGAATTATTAGGGCTTTATTTGTTGTTGATATGCGCGATCCAGCAGAGGAAGTTATTGTTTATAAGGCTTCAAAATCTTTTGAAAAGCTATTTGCGAAGATATTTCAAAAAATTAACTATTCAATATATAGAAGAGCTGATATTGTTACAGTTGTTACTGATAAAATGAAGGCAATACTAGAGTCTAGAGGTGTGAAATCCATTGTAATTCCGAATGGAGCTGATTTGACGATATTCAAACCTTTGGAAGACTATGGTCAACGAAAATCATTAGATACGAATAGAAGTTTAACGCTTGTCTTTTCCGGTACGGCTGCGGAATATTACGATCTTAAACCTTTAATTTTTTTAACTAAGATTTTCAATAGTAAGAAGATTTGTAATATTAAGTTATTATTGGTAGGTTCTATTAAAAAAGACCTTGAAAATTTTATACATAGATTGTGTATTGCTGACTATGTGCATTATCTAGGCTTTTATCCTCCAGAAAAATTAGCAAAAGACGTTCTCCCTAGATGTGATATTGGTGTGATTCCTAGAGCGGATGAAGCTATATACGATTATGCAATTCCTGCGAAATTCTATGAGTACGTAGCTTCCGGGTTGCCCGTCTTAGCTATTTGTAGAAAAGAGAGTGCGTTGGCTGAAATAATATTGAGATATGGGGTGGGGTGGATTTGTGAACCCAAGGACTATCAATGCATTATTTCAACGCTTAAGGAAGTGTGTTTGAACCGAGACATCGTTAAAGCGAAGAGAGAGAACGCATTGAAATTAAGGAAACGAATAGATAGAAGAATGCAGGCGTATAAATTTTTAACTATGCTTGAAGCACTTTTGAAGTATAGAAATTATAAATGATCTTGCAAATATGACTGAGATAAAAAACGTCTTAGTATATATGCTCGAGTTTCCGACAACGCATTTCATTAGCGCATGGAGAGCTGTTCGTAAGACGGGACACATATTAGCCTTTGTAATAACTGAGGATAGCATAGGTTTTGGCGAAGGCACGCCATATGGAGCCACGCTCATTTCCGATTATAGCTATGCGCTAAAGTTAGTTAGAAGCGTAATGGACCTAAAGCTTGAGGAGGGATTGAAAGTTCTTAGAGAACTTCAATTCGAGCTGTTTGAGAGTAAAAAACCTTTATATGAAATGCATTTCGGTTCTTTTCTGGCTCTTGAATCAGCTCTTCTGGACGCTTTGGCTAAGGTTAGAAGGACTTCTGTTGCAGAGGTCTTGGGCGGCGTATACAGAGCAGATATCCCTGTTGCTGGCACCGTATTTCTTGATCATCCGCTGAAGATGGTCGAGAGAGTTAGGTGGTGGCTTGAAAGAGGTGTAAAGCATTTGAAGCTGAAGATTCCCTGCGACATCAACGCTCTAGAGCTCTACCTAAATGTTATAACGAGTAAAACGCGGCTAAAGGAGGAAGATATAACCCTGAGAGTTGATGCCAACGAGTGCTTTAAAGAGCTGGATAAGGCATACAAAGCACTTCAAATAATGGGTAAATACGGTGTAGACATCGTGGAGCAACCGATGCCGAGGGATCGGCTGAAAGAGATGGCAAAACTTCGAAAGACTTTTTCGCCTAAGATCAAGATCATGTTAGATGAAAGCCTTACAAAACCACAGGACTTAGAGACATTTGCAACTATGGAAGTAGCGGATATCGTGAACTTTCACCCCTCTAAGCTTGGGTGCCTAAGTATAACGAGGGATGCTATATTGTATGCAAACAAGCTCGGACTACAAGCTCAAATAGGTTCGTCGCTTATGACCGAAGTAGGCTTGATACACTATCTAAATCTGTCGGCATCGATTCCGAGGTTGGATTATCCGCTGGAGGAAGTTGGAATTCACCAATTTTATAACGAATACGGTATCTTGAGGAAAGATCAGACCATCACCTCCCTATATACGATCGAAAATGGTTCGCTCAAATTGCTTCCAGTAATATTACCAGCTCTTGATTTCCAGAAGATTAGGAAGTTCGTTAAGACGAGGCGTGAATATCTCTTGGATATTGCGCTACACATCTTTCGTGAGGGTTTTCGCAGACTTCCTGAAAGGACAGTAATAAACACTATTTTTGTGCGCCGAAAATGATGAGACTGATAATTGCTAGAGACTATTTCCTTGATATAGGCGGAGTAATATCTGGTACTAGATCCGCCGAAAAAGAACTAAACTCTTTACATCGAGAGTTTTATTTAACGATTGAATCGCGAAAAGGAGGCTAGTGGCATGCGGATCTCCATAGTTATTCCTACTTATTACCGCGCGAGGGACCTGTCGGCACTTCCAGATAGTACTTTGAAGCAAACAGTCAAGCCCATGTGGTTTTACCCATAGAGATTTCAATGTTATTGGCGTGAATATAGTTAATGCTGTTAATCACGGCATCAGCTACCTTAAGGTGTCTAATCTGGAGGGGCTTCTCAGGGAGGTTGTTGCTAAGGGTAAGCTTAAGGCTACTACCGATGCCAACGATTCTCTGGACTACGGCATAGCTCAGATTGGATTAAGAAGTCTTAAGTGAGCGGTAGATTGTTTATATGCAACCGTAAATGCCGGTATATGAATAGGCAAAAGAAACTGTTGTTAGTAGGAGATTATTTCCCAGATATAGGCGGAGTAACGTTCTATGTACATAAGTTGTTGACAGCGTTAGCAAGACTTGGATTTGGGATTGTGTTGCTTCAAACGAGACGTGGTAAGTCGGTCGACTATGGCGTTGTTTACATTAGGAGATTACCTGCCAAGTTTATACGCCGTGTGCAAGCTATTTTCAGAGGGCTGGTGTATATTGGTGTTATTTTGCGATTTGCGCCATTTACTCTAGTTAAGCCGGGGAGCTTCCTCTGGTTGCTTGAGTTAGTGGGCGAGGTAGATAACATTGTACGTGGGGCACGCCCGGTTGTAATTCATTCAAATCATTTATCTCTTCGTAGTCTTGCGGCATCCATTGTAGCCAGGAGGTTCAGCATACCTGTGATAGTGACTAGCCACGGGTACGATAGTGAGCCCCCTCCGAGTGTGTATGAGTATCTTCTGCGTAGAGCAGTGGTTAGTCTCGCGGATGTCGTCATAGCTCTGACTAAGACTAAGAGGAAAATTTTAGTCTCGCTCTACGAAAATGACTCCAAAATTGTTGTTGTGCCTAATTTCGTAGAATGCAATAACATAGTTGACAATGTAAATACAGTTGAAGATTTAAAGAGATTAAAATTATCGAAGAGAGTCGAATATGGAATATCTCCGGACAAGCTTGTGCTTCTTTATTTGGGGCGTATAGAGCGAGAAAAGGGCATATTTGATATTATCAATGCCATAGATGAAATATGTAAAACTGATAAGTCCATTTGCACAAAGTTAGAGGTCATAATTGCTGGCACAGGCTCCGCCGAAAAAGAATTGAAATCTTTGCTCTCAAAGAAAAATATTCCAGTTAAATTTGTCGGAAAAATTATTGGAAATTCTAAAAATAATTTGCTCTTAGTCAGTAATATACTTCTTTTTCCAACGTATCTGCCCGAAACTTTTCCTACTGTGGTTCTGGAAGCCTATAGTTTTGGGACACCGGTGGTTGCTTATGGTTTTAGGGGAATAAATGAGTTTGTACTGCACAACGTTACGGGTATCGTGTTATTGCAACGCGACTATCATGTTCTGGCAAAAACTATTGTAGAAATTTCTAAGAATTTAGAAGCTCTTAGAGAGTTTGGTTTAAACGCTTTTCGTTATGTAAGACAATTCTGCGAGAGAAGTGTTATTCCTAGGATAGTACATATATACTACATTGCTTATAAAAATTCAAAAGCTAACTAATATGTAAAGCACCCTTAAATGTACTTTCCTAGATAATCTTTTATGTATCTTTTAAGGCTTGTAGTTTTTAAGGCAGAACTCGACTACATGGTATGAATGTGCTTCCGTGCAACAAATTTAAAAACTTCTAGCTTACCGACAAGCATGGCTTATAAAACCGTTATAGGCAACATGTTTGTTGCAAATAATAAGAAGGGCGGCTTTAATGGAATACCTCTTGTGATAGCATATGGCTGGGGATAGTACTACATTGTGCGTTTTCGGTCTTGGCTATGTGGGTCTTCCTACGGCAGTGGTGTTTGCTTCAAGGGGATTTAATGTCGTTGGGGTTGATGTAGATTTGGGTAAGGTAGAGTCTGTTAATCGTGGTGTCAGCTATATCAAGGAGCCTGGGCTGGGTGAGCTTCTTAGGGAGGCTGTGGCTGGGGGTCGGCTTCGGGCTACGGCTGATGCTGATGAGGCCTTGAGTGTGTGTGACGTCGTGTTGGTTGATGTTCCTACTCCTGTTAGGGGTGGTGTCGCCGACCTGAGTTATGTTGTTGATGTTTTGGGGAGGGTTTCTAGGAGGCTTCGTAGGGGTATGCTTGTGGTTGTGGAGTCTACTGTTCCTCCTGGCACTACTGCTGGCCTTGCCCGCAGGGTTCTTGAGGAGGGGTCTGGTTTGAGGGTTGAGGTGGATTTCTATCTTGCGCATGTTCCTGAGCGTATTGCGCCTGGCAGGGCTGTGGAAGAGTTGTTGAATATGCCTAGGGTTGTGGGGGGTGTGGGTCCTAGGTCGGCTGAGGCGGCGGTGGGGGTGTATGGGAGGGTGAGTTCTAGGCTGTATGTGACTGATGCTACTACTGCTGAGTTTGTGAAGCTTGCTGAGAATGCGTATAGGGATCTCAATATCGCGTTTGCTAATCTTCTCGCATTGATGGCGGAGCGGCTGGGCATCGACGTGTATGAGGCTATTAGGCTTGCGAATACTCATCCCAGGGTTAGTATCCACATGCCGGGGGCTGGCGTGGGTGGGCCTTGTTTGACTAAGGATCCCTATATGTTGGCTTCTGCGCTGCAGGACTTTTGGGGTTCTGAGCTTATTAGGCTTGGGAGGAGGTTGAATGATTATATGCCTGTGCATGTTATTGAAATTGTGGAGCGTGTGGCTGAGTTGGAGGGGTTTGCTCTGAGGGGGAGTAGGGTGGTGGTGCTGGGCGCGGCTTATAAGGGCGGTGTTGACGACACTAGGGAGAGCCCTGCGAGAGTTGTTGTGAGTGAGCTTCTTAGACGTGGGGCTGACGTCGTTGTTCACGACCCCTATACTTCTGAGTCTTTTGGCGCTAAGTACGTAGGCGATGTATATCAGGCCGCTGAGGGGGCCGACGTGGTTGTCGTCGTTACTGACCATCCGGAGTACCGTGGGATTGACTTGGAGCGCCTTGGAGTCGCGATGAGGAGGAGGGTTATTGTGGATGGGAGGAGGGTTATTGATCCCTACGTCGCTGTTTCTAAGGGGTTTAGGTACTACGGCGTGGGGTTTGGCAGGGCTTGGAGGGTATGAGCGTGTTGGTGTTTACGGGTACTAGGCCTGAGATTATTAAGATGGCTCCTGTGATTAAGCGTTTGGAGGCCGCTGGCATTGACTTTGTGTATATTCACACGGGGCAGCACTACGACTATGAGATGAGTCAAGTGTTTATCGAGGAGCTTGGGCTTCCTAGGCCGCATTTTGTTTTTAGGCTTGAGGGTGCGTCGCCTGCGTCGCAGTTGGGGGAGATGATGATCTACGTGGATAAGGTCGTGGGGTCTCTTAGGGCTAAGCCAAGGCTTACCTTGGTGGAGGGCGACACTAACAGCGTGTTGGGGACTGCGCTGGCCTCGCTGAGGCTTGGCATTCCTATTGGCCATGTTGAGGCTGGTCTGCGTAGTTATGACTGGAGGATGCCTGAGGAGCATAATAGGAGGATGGTGGACCACATCTCTGACTACCTCTTTGCCCCAACTGAGCTGGCTAGAAGGAATCTGGAGGAGGAGAAGGTGATGGGGGAGATCTACGTCACTGGGAACACCGTTGTCGACGCCTTGGATATGTATTTTGACCGGGTCGTGGAGGTGGAGGCTAAGGTGTTAGAGGGCGTGAAGTTTGATGAGTATGTGCTGGTTACTCTTCACCGTGCGGAGAATGTGGATGATGTGAAGGCGTTGAAGAGTTTTGTCGAGATTTTGCGCAAGTTGCCTATCCCCGCAGTTTACCCTATCCACCCCCGTACTAGGAGGATGTTGGCGGAGTTTGGGCTTTTGGGTCTCGTGGAGTCGTTTGGCCATGTCCAGCTTCTCCCGCCGCAGGGCTACTTTGAGTTTTTGGCGCTTTTGAAGAACGCTAGGCTTGTTTTAACTGACTCGGGTGGTGTGCAGGAGGAGGCTACTCATCCGAGGATTAGGAAGCGTGTGCTTGTGCTTAGGAGTTCTACGGAAAGACCTGAGGCTGTGGGTGCCGGGTTTGCCAAAGTGGTTGGTCTCAACCCCAATGTAGTTTTGGCTGAGCTGGAGAAGGCCTTGTCGGCTGGGGATGATTTGCCTACTGTTTCGCCGTTTGGCGATGGTAGGGCTAGCGAGCGGATTGTGGAGGTTGTTAAGAGGGTTCTCTGACGAGTTGGAATACTACTGTGCCTCCTGGGGTGTAGGGCTTGCCTGGGTCTGGGCATTGTACGTAGCCTACGTCGTCTGTTTCTCCTATGCCGAGCGTCTTGGCTGAGACTCCTTTTAGGAGGGGGGCTAGTAGTGTGGTCATTGCGGCTAGTGCGTGTAGGCATATGGGCTTCTGTGTGGGGGCTATGTAGTAGTTTTCGACTGTGAACTCGTCGCCGGGCTTATAGCCGAGGGCACAGTATCCCCTTACCTCTTTTACAACGATTCTAATTTTGTACATGGCATTGCATTACAAGTAGTTATTAAACCTTCCGCTAATTAAGATCTCTACATAAGTTCTCGTATAGGGAAACTTTTTGACTAAGTTGGCCAAACGACTCCGCAATCCTCAAAAGCCCAAACTCGGCCAACTCTTCAACAGTCCTCGGCCGGGTAAAGCTTTAAAGTTAGGTACGAAAGTTTGTTACATATGTCTGTAAGGCACATAGAACCATTAAGTATAATTAAACTATTTAGTGAGAAGTACTACGTAAGTGGGGTGGACAATGGCATCTATGGGTAAGGAGGTTCAATCGTGTAATCTTCCCTTTAAGTTGTCTCCTGGGTACGAAATCCGTGTTTCTGTAAAATGGAGATCTTTTTGGTTGCTTAAGAGGAGAATTAACAGTCATACCCATCCATCTATCCTGGTTTTCTTGCGCGGTTTCCCATACCGTTATATTATGGCTTTGACGCCTTATCCGAGGAGTAACGCGAAATATGAACATCCTTCGGTGGTGTTTTCTAACGACTTAGTAAATTGGACTGAAGATAGAGTATCTAATCCCATAGTCTATCATCCTTACTACTACAATGCTGACCCTCACTTAACCTATGACCCAATAAACAAGCGAATAATAGTTTACTACATGAGACTGCTTGGGGGTTCTGGTCCAAGCAGATATAATGCGGTGTTTGCTAAATTTTCCTACGATGCAATTAGCTGGGGCGAGGAAGTTCAAGTTCTCCCTTCTACCTCTCCAGGAGAACTTTATGTTTCGCCATCTGTCGAATACGATGAAGACAGTAACGAGTTCTTAATGTGGGTAGTACATGTTGATCTTAAAACGTTAGAGAAGAAAGTACTTGTATACAGAAGTGAGAATGGATTAAGATGGGAGTTTATAAGAGAAAGTAGCATTCCTATTCTCAAATATGTCGGCCAAAGTTGGGATGTGTGGCACTTGTCGGTTAGAAAGGTTGGAGATGTATATTGGATGATTGCTGCGATGAATCCGTCGAGGAGTTACAACGGTGACCCACCAGTACATTTGTTCTTTCTGGAAAGCCGTGATGGATTGGACTGGAAGGGGTGCAGCAGGCCAATTCTTACATCGGAAGAGGTGGGCGCTGAAAAGCTCTATAGGGCTGACTTCTTTGTATATAATGGAGTAATGCATGTAATATACTCGTGGATGTCGCATGATTACAATTGGCACATAAGCCATACGTATATAAATGTAGGTAATACATTCCTACGAAGTAGCAATATAATAGAAAAGATGTTACTATAGTGTATCGCTTAAAATGTTATATTATACAAAAATCACTATTGTACAAAAGTGTTACCTCAGTAGCATCTCCGCAATCTACGAGGCCAGTGTTTCGGAGAGCCATTAATAGGGCTGTGTAGTGGTTTGAAACGGCTATAGGGCTGAGTTTCTAGCGATATCAATTAGTTGTTTTACATCTCCAGAGCGAAGATTTTAGATCGCTTTCCTTCATCTTTAAAAATTAGAAGAGGATGTCTATGACGGGTTTCAGCTTTTGGTAGGTCTTGTCTACTAGGTGGGATGGTAGGAGGGCTGTGGCTATTTCTCTGATGTCTTGCCGTGTGAGTATTTTGGCTTTGGCGTATATGGGGTATGACGTTGCCACGGCCAATAGGCCGAGTGGCCATGGGAGGCGTGCGGCCCAGGCGGCGGCGGCTAAGGCGGCCGGTATTGCTACGGCGGCCCAAATTTCTCGCATGACGAGGATGGGGGTTGTGTAGAGGGCATAGACCATGCCGACGTATGCGCCTGCGGTGTAGGCGGCGGCGGCGCCTGTGGGGCCTAGGGGGGCAAGGGCGGTGTATAGGGCTATTCGGGGAAGCTCTGTGGCTAGTCCTAGCCGTAGGACTTGTCTGTAGTTGCCGTAGGCGTATGCCAAGCTTGTGGCTGTGTCCACAATGGCCGTGGGGGGTAGTGAGAGTATTAGAATTGTGAGGGCTGGGGCGGCTTGGGCGTATTCGTGTCCGAGGAGTGTGAGTGGGAGCGCCGGGTAGGCGGCGGCGAAGGCGGCGGCGGGGGCCGCGGCGGCGAGGCTTATCCTGAGGGCGCGGGCGGCGGCTCTTTTCCTCCCGTCGGCCATGCCGGAGAGGACTGGCAACAACAGGCTCAGAATGCTGGTGGCTATCATTAGCACGGCGTTGGCTATGGTGAGGGCGGCGTAGTACTGCCCCGTCTCTGCGGCGGTGGCTACGTGGAAGATCGCGAGGACCCCCAGCCACTGGCCGAGGGTGGCCACCATGCCTGGGGCCCAGCTCGCGACGCCTGCCTTTAGGACGTCGGCGAGGGCGCTGGGGGAGAGGGTGGGCCTGCCTGTCCAGCGGGGGGCGTAGTAGGCGCCGGCGGCTAGCACGGCGGCTCCCACTAGCGCATAGCCAAGGGCGGCGCCTGTCCAGCCCCAGCCCGCCTTCACGAGGGCGACCCCCACTGCCAGCTTGGCGAGGTTTCCGGCGGCGACGGCGGCGAAGTATATGTCGGTTCTGAGGTGGGCGGCCATGAGTGCGTAGTAGGTGTTGGCGAAGCCTAGGGCGACGAGGGCTCCCGCCACGGCGAGCATTTGGGGGGTGAGCTCT